>Ga0209172_10000079_pt1 | contig 282974 bp, 276 predicted proteins | sample LarsenN4metaG_FD_184113 | JGI IMG/M metagenome (GOLD analysis project Ga0209172, IMG submission 184113) | Hot spring sediment bacterial and archeal communities from British Columbia, Canada, to study Microbial Dark Matter (Phase II) - Larsen... ... | reverse complement strand
GACCTCCCTTCGGCAGTCGGCTTAGGACCCGCATCCTTCGGACCGGCGTCCAAGGCCATCCAGGGCACCATGGCCTTCTGGTCGCTGTCCACGATATACAGCCCCTTCATCTCTGTCATGAAACGGCCCAGGGCCTCCAGGTGGAGACGCCGACGCGTCACCTCCGGGGCCTGCTGATACTCGGCCAAGATGGCCTGGAAGCGGGTGGCCTCGCCCCGCGCCCGGTTCACCCGCTCGATGGCGTAGCCTTCGGCCTCGCGAATACTCCCAGCCGCCTCGCCCCGGGCCTTGGGAATCTCCCGGTTGGCCTGCTCCTGGGCCTGATTGATCGTGCGCTCCCGGTCCTGACGCGCCTCATTCACCTCGTTGAAGGCGGGTTTCACGGGATCCGGGGGGGTGACATCCTGGAGCTCTACGGTGACCAAGCGCACCCCGGTCTCGTAGGCGGTCAAGATCTGCTGGATCTCCTCCTTCACCTCGGTGGAGACGGCCACCCGGCCGACGGTGAGCACATCGCTGCCGATCCGGTTGCCGACCACCCGGCGCATGACTGCCTCGGTGATGTCGCGGATCGTTTTCGACGTGTCGCGCACCTGAAAGAGGTAGCGGATGGGGTCTTCGATACGGTACTGGATGATCCACTGCACGTCGATGACGTTGAGGTCCCCCGTCACGTCGATGACGTTGAGGTCCCCCGTCAGCATGAGGGACTCGCTTTTATAGGCCTGGTTGCCCGTATATTGCGTGCGCTGGCCGGGGGCCGTGGCGACCGACCGGTAGCCGAACTCCTCCTTGAGCACGCGGGCCGTCGGCACCAGACGGACTCGTTCGATCCCGACGGGCCATTTGACGTGTAAGCCCGGGCCGGCGGTACGCACGACCTTGCCAAAGCGCTGCACCACGCCGGTTTCTTCGGGCTGGACCGTGAACCAGCTCGACCAGAGGACGATCAGCACCACGACGAGGGCGACGAGGCCGACGATCGGGCCAGCCCGAAATCCCCGCCAGTGCTGCCGTACCTCGGCCACGATGGCCTCCCACTCCGACGAGGGCGGTCTTCCCCCTGGGGGGACATAGCGGTCTGACATCACTCACCTCCTGCCGCGCATGGCACAGCTCGCGGCGTGGTTCACACACCGGCTCGCCGGCATGAACTCACCCAGGCGCCGTACGCCTGGGCGTTGTGGGGACGCTTTATGGCGGTGGACGATCGCTGGTACGCTCCGCTGGAGTTGGGAGCGACTGAGGCTCGGGGCGGCTCTCGGCCATATCCGGTAGGGTCTCGTCCATCCCTGACTTGGCAGTCGCCCGGCGCTGCTTCGCGTCGAGCCGCCGTGCGGCCTTCGCTTGTTGTTTCTGCTGCCGGGCTTGCTCCTTGTAATGCTTCTGAGCACTTGATCTGGATCTGTTCGCCATCGGTTCACTCCTGCGATGAATGAAGAGGCCACGTCGACGGTCAAGGTGGCAAAATCGTTAGGTGCGGGCAGCGTGCTGCCATGGGACAAGAGGTCAGCGCTATTGGCGTCCCGCTGAAAGCCGACGCCACGCTCAGCGCGAATACTCTGAATCGTACCTTGCATGACGATATCTCCTGGTGCGCGAACTGGCCCGGGAGGTCCGTCCGCGCCATCGCGACGCGCCTCACCAGCCTTGCAGTCATGGGCGTTGCGGGGGTGTGAGCAGCTGATCGATGGCTTTGCGCACCAACGCGGCCCGACTAGTGGGCTCAGCATCGGCCAGCCGATCTAGCTCGTTCACTTGACCCTTCCGCACATGTAGGCTCACGCTCAAGAGGGGATCATCCTCGCCTCCCTGTGCCCGCTGGCGTCCGACCCGAGACACTCCTCGAGTCCTCATCGCGGGTCTCTTCAATGTGCTCCCGCTCGCCCCTCCAGCCTGACATCATAAACGAATTTGTTCAATAGTTCAATATATATTTATTTATTGCCTGCAGCATTATTATGGGAGCCAGACGAGTCGACCGAGCGAGGATCCGCACAAAGGCGAAGGCGCCCCCGAGCGTGAGCCGCTGACATACCCCCGTCCACCCAGTCCCAGAGGGTGTTCACGCCTGTGCGCGATGGAGAGCAACAAGGCATGCGACAAAGATAAGGCAAGAGAACTCCGACGATCGGAGATACGAGATGCGCCAGGTGGGAGATCCGCATCATGGTTGCCCGATACCATGAACGCGGCCAAAAAATCGACCACGCCAAGGCCACTGTGGAACGCATCGACGGCGCGCTCTCGCGCCTTACAGGGTGGCCGAGGTCAGTCGGTCACCATGCGTCAGCAGCCAGGACGAGTACCCCTCGATGAGACACGTCCTGGATCGCTGGGGAAGGTAGACGACAAACCGTGTGTGATGCTGCAGCGAGGGATGACTTCCGTCAAGAAGCCATCGCGGTCGCATCTGTCGCTCATGCGCACTGTGCTGAGGTCACTTCTCTGCACCACCTCTATCGGACGCTTCGCCCATTTTGCGCGGATGGCTGATCGGCCCTAACCGGGAGGGCTTGTGGTCTTAGACGTGCAGGGTCGTACGTGTTGGTACCCAAAGAACGGGTCGATGCGCAGGTAGAAGTGGAATAACGGTAAGGTTAGGACAATGCATCTCCCGCGCGTGCCTGCGATGCTGCAATCTCAGCCTCGGAGAGGTCCACCTTGACTTCTGACTTCACACTCCCTAAAGTGTCGCGATCATGCTCTCACCTATACTATCTCCGGTTTCCGGTGGATGCCTCGCATATATCCAGATGGTTGCTATGGCCGGTCCTCACAGGGCGACGGTCAGTGATCGTGATCAGTAGGAACCGTTTCTGACGGCGGGACATGATCGATAGGATACGAGGCATGCGCACGATCCTCATCGCCGAGCACGATCTTCCTCTGCGCCAGCAGCTCGCCGATGGCTTCCGTGAGCAAGGCTATGAAGTGACCCCGGCCTGTCACGGGAGCGAGGCCATGCAGCACTTGGGACAGCAGAGCTTCGATCTCATCCTCACCGAGTTCCGTCTCCCCGGCTATGGCGGCCTCGACCTCCTGCAAGCGTCCAGAGGCTATGACGATTCGCCCCCCGTGTTCATGCTGCTCGATCCCGAGGAGACCCCCCGAGCAGCGGAGGCGTTAGCCCTCGGCGCTCAGGAATGTATGATTAAACAGCTGCCCTTCAACTTGGAAGAGGTCTTTATCCGCGCTGACAGAGCCCTTACGCACCACTGTCAGTACCGCACGGTTCAGCATCTGCAGCACCTCAAACCCGATTTTTGCGATTACGATGTGGTGGTTAGCCGGAGTTCATCCTTGCAAACGCTTCTGACCCGTTTCAGACGCGATCTCGCCACGACCTCGCCGGTGCTGTTGATCGGTGAACCAGGCACTGGGAAAACCTGGTTTGCCGCCGCCATTCACGCCAACAGTCCGCGGCGCGCCTGCCCGTTTATCGTCGTGAACTGCGCCTGTGCCTCTGAACAGAACCTTGAGAGCGAACTATTTGGCCACGAGACGGGTGCCTTTCCGGGTGCCGAGCATCGGCGCATCGGGGCTCTGGAACATGCCCATCTCGGTACACTGTTCCTGCAACATATTGGCGATCTCCCTGCGTTGATGCAGCTGAAGCTCTTGCAGGTGCTGCAAGAACGCCAATGTCAGCGCATGGGCTCTTCCAGAGCCAAGCGCCTCGATATTCGCATCATCGCCGCCGCCAATAGCGATTTCAACAAGGTCGTCCGGGAACGCCGGTTTCGCAGCGATCTGTCTGCACACCTCAAGGCCATCTGCATCGAGATGCCGCCACTACGTGCCTGTCCGCAGGACATCTTGCCCCTAGCTCATGTCTTTCTCCATCGCTACAATCGCTTGCTTGGGCGCCGTGTGCAGGGATTCGATGCGGCGGCGCAACAGGCCCTGGTAGCCTATGCCTGGCCGGGAAACCTGCACGAATTGGAAGCGATCGTCGCCCAGGGGGTGTTACGTGAGGAAGGCGAGGTCGTGCGCCTCAGCAGTTTGGGGATCGGCCAAGATAGTTCCTCGTCGCCAGCGTACGAAGTCCGATTGGTGAACCTTCCTCCGCATGGGACCTCCCTGCGCGATATCGAGCGCGAAGCCCTCTTGCAAGCGTTGCAGTCTACCAATTGGGTGCAGAAGAAGGCAGCGGCGCGCCTCGATATCACCCCCCGCGTCATGCATTATAAGCTCAAGAGCCACGGGATCACCCATCCTCGATGGACGCGACGTCGCTAGGCGCTCTTTTCCCGGCGAAGATCCCTGCTCAAACGCTTCAACCTGGCTCGCAGCAGGCTCGGCTTTGCCCACGCATGTGGAACGCCCGGTCACAGTTGGTCACTGTCGCCGTGTACGGTCAAACCTGCCCTCTTCTTGGAGGGCTCAGCAGGAGAGCTTCCTTTCAGACATGACGTCCGTCGAGCCTAGTGCCTTCTCCCTCGCACTCTGGGAGAGGGTGCTCATTGGGGAAGGTATGGCGTCTGCACATCTGCTCCCCCCCAGCACCGCTTCCACCCCCACCTGCACCCTGCCCCATCGAGGGGGAGGGGCCATGTACCTCCCCTTGTGGAGAGTGGCGGCGGGGAGTCATGGGGGAAAGCATAGCCCGCAGGCAGAGGCGATCATGCGCCGGAGCGGACGAGAAGCTGTGTTATAATACGTTGCCATGAGCGATCAGCGACCACAAGCATTGCAGCCGTATCGTGTGCTGGATCTCACCGGGCCGATGGGCTGGATGTGCGGTAAGCTCTTGGCCGACCTCGGGGCCGACGTGCTGAAGGTCGAGCCGCCCGGGGGCGATCCCGCGCGGCGCTTGGGTCCCTTCTACCGCGATGTCCCCCATCCGGAGCGCAGTCTCGCTTGGTTTGCGCTGAACACGAACAAACGTGGCCTAACGCTCAACTGTGACACCGTCGACGGCCAGACGTTACTGCGCACCTTGGCCCAAGGCGCCGATGTGGTGGTGGAATCGTTCCCACCAGGCTTCATGGCCGAACGCGGCATCGGCTTTGCCCAATTGAGTACTATGAATCCACGCCTGATTTGGACGGCCATCACACCCTTTGGGCAGGATGGCCCATATGCCGACTATCGCGCTACCGACATAGTGGGCATGGCCATGGGAGGGCTCATGTCCCTGTGCGGCGACCCCGATCGGCCACCGGTGCGCATGCGCCCCTCACAAGCCCATCTGCATGCTAGCGTGCAGGCCGCTGTGGCGGTGTTGCTCGCTCTACATCACCGCGCTAACACGGGAGAGGGCCAGTACATCGACGTATCGATGCAGCACGCCGTCACCTGGGCCATCATTCCCATCCGGCACTATTGGGAGCTGAACCGCATCATCGTCGAACGCGGGGGCGCGGCAAGGGCGTTCGGGGATCAACTGCGGCGTATCATCTTTCCCTGCCAAGACGGCCATATCGCCTTGATGGGCGTCCTGCACGCGCGTGAGTGGCAGCCGATGGTGGACTGGTTGGCGAGCGCGGGCATGGCCGAGGATCTGACCGATGAATCATGGCGCATCCTGGTTGACTATGCCGGACCGGGACCCCTGACGCAGGCGGCGCTGACCGAAGCGGAGCTGGCGCATGTAGATGCCATCCTGGGGCGGTTTTTCCTGAAGCATACCAAGGCCAAGCTGTGGGCCGAGGCCCAACGGCGAGGTATCACGTTGTTCCCTGTCGCCACTCCCCGTGACCTCCTGGACCACCCCCAGCTCCAGGCCAGGGAGTTCTTCGTGCCATTGCCGCACCCTGAATTAGGCGACACGCTGTGCTATCCCGGCGCACCCTATCAGCTGAGTGAAACCCCATGGCGGCTGCGGCGACGGGCGCCGTTGATCGGCGAGCACAACGACGAAGTCTACGGCGGCGAACTCGGCCTCAGCCGCGCAGAATTGGCGGTGCTGATGGCCGCTGGAGCGATCTGAAATGGCAGGACAGGCCCTGACGGGGCTGCGCGTCATCGATTTCACCTGGGTGGGCGTGGGTCCGCTGCTCACCAAGTATCTGGCCGACTTCGGTGCCGAGGTCATTCGCGTCGAGTCGCGTACGCATTTGGACCCCTTTCGTTACGCTCCGCCGTTTGTCGAGGACAAGCCAGGGGTCGAGCGCAGCGGCCAGTTCCTGGCCCTGAACACCAGCAAGCGCCATGTGACGCTGAACCTGAACCATCCCCGCGGGCGTGACCTGGCGCGCCGCCTCATCGCCCATGCCGACGTCGTGGCCGAGAACTTCACCTCGCATGTGATGGCGCAATGGGGCTTGACCTATGAGGAGCTGCAGCGCATCAAGCCGGATCTGGTGATGATCAGCTTGTCGATGGAGGGACGGACGGGCCCGCATTGCGACGTAGCCGGCTTCGGCACTGTTCTACAGGCAGCGGCGGGATTGTGTCAGTTGACGGGCTGGCCCGACCGGGAGCCGACGGTCCCCGGCGTGGCCTATACCGACTGGACGACACCGTTTTTCGGGCTAGTGGCGCTGCTCGCCGCTCTCGATTACCGGCGTCGCACCGGACGGGGGCAGTACATCGACGTGTCGAATCTCGAAGTCGGGGTGCAGTGTTTGGAAACAGCCATCCTGGATTATACGGTCAACGGCCGGGTGCAGAGTCGCGCCGGCAACGAATGGATGGTGGGGGACTTGCCGGGGACGGCGCCGCATGGGGTCTATCGCTGCCAGGGAGATCACCACTGGTGCGCCATCGCCGTGTGGAACGATGAGGAGTGGCGGCGCTTCTGTGACGTCCTCGGCCATCCACCTTGGACGCAAGAGCCCCGTTTTACCACGACACTCGGCCGCGTCAAGCATCGCGATGTGTTAAACGAGTTGATCGAGGCGTGGACTTCAGGCCTGCCGGCCGAGGAGGTCATGCGCCGCCTGCAGGCCATGGGGATCGCCGCCGGCGTCGTCCAGAACGCCGCTGACTTGAAGCGTGATCCGCAGTTGCAATACCGCGGCAACGCCATCGTCCTCGACCATCCGGAGGTCGGCACACAGCGCTACGATGCCCCAAGCTTTCACCTGAGCGCGAGCCCCGCCCAGCCTCAGCCCGTGCCGCTGCTGGGACAGCATAATGCCGATGTGTTCCAGGGCCTTTTAGGTCTGTCGGCGGCGGAATATGAGGCGTTGGAGGCTGAAGGGGTGTTTACCTAGGCCAGGCCACAGAGGAGGCGTTATGGACCAGACCTACATCACGCCGGAAGTGAAGGCGCTCATCGGTATGGAGGGAGAGCCTCAAACCTGCTGGGAACCGGTGGAACGCAGTGAAATCCGGCGTTTCGCTCAGGCGGTGATGGACGATGATCCCATCTTTTGGAACGACGACTATGCCAAGAACACCCGCTACGGCGGCGTCGTCGCCCCACCGCTGTTTCCGCTCTTCGCGCACCGGCGCCCGCCCGACACCCCCGATCCCTTGGCCGAGGCGGTCACTAATCCCGATTTCGACGGCTTTGCCGGGTTGATGACGACCGGCCTGCCCCCCGTGCCCCTGCCGCATTTACCCCGACTGCTGAACGGCGGCAACGAGGTGGAGTTCTACCAACTGCCGCGGCTCGGCGATCGCATCACCGCCCGCTCCAAGTATCTGGACATTTATGAGAAAACCGGGCGCAGCGGGACCATGGTGTTCATCGTCATCGAGACCCGCTATACCAATCAGCACGACGAGCTGCTGATGGTCAGCCGAGTCACTTTGATCCGGCGCTAGCGAAAGGAGGGCAGCCTCGATGCTAGGCGAAGCCACAAAACAGTTATTCTATGAGGACGTGGAAATCGGGCAAGAGATCACCCCCTTGGTCAAAGGTCCGATGACGACCTTGCACCTGATGCGCTGGTCGGCCGCCATCGAGAACTGGCATCGTATTCATTACGATCGCCCATTCGCCGTCGACCATGATAAACTACCGGATGTCCTGGTGGCTGGCTCCTGGAAACAGCAGGCGCTGGTGCAGATGATGAAAGACTGGTGCGGCGAGGGTGGCTGGCTATGGAAGGTCAGCTACCAATTCCGAGCCATGGACCCTGTGGGGGCCACGCTGACCTGCTGGGGGCGGGTGACCCATAAATATGTGCGCGGGGGCTTGGGATTTGTGGAATGCGACATCGGCATGCGCAATCAGGATGGGCAGGAGACCACCCCCGGCACCGCCGTGGCCGTGCTGCCGCTGCGGGGCGGTCGCCCCGTACCCTATCCCTTTGTGATGCCGGAGGATTAAGTGCTGAGTCCTGAGTCCTGAGTGCTGAGTGAAGAGAGGCCTAGTGCTCAGCGCCATTGTCAGAGGAGATCTCCATGAGCGATCTGCCGAAATACGTCGAAGTCCATGAAGAAGGGCCACGCGATGGCTTGCAAATCGAGAAGACGTTCATCCCCACCGAGACCAAGGTGAAGTTCATCGAGGCGCTGTCGGAAACCGGCCTGAAAGAGATGCAGGTAACGTCCTTCGTGCGGCCCGACCTCGTCCCCCAGATGGCCGACGCCGAAGAGGTCGCGGCGCGCTTTACGCCCAAACCCGGGGTGCGCTACACCGTGCTCTATCTCAACGAAAAGGGCTTGTTGCGCGCCCTGGCCACCAAGAAGTTCCACATCAAGGGACGGCTGAGTTTGACCGCCAGCGAAGCCTTCTGCAAGCGCAACATCAACAAGACGATTCAAGAAAACATCGACATGTTGCCCAACTGGATCAAGATTTTCCAAGACAACGGCGTCCCCATCGAGGGGGGTGGCATCATGGCGGCGTTCGGGTGCAACTTTGAGGGGGATGTGCCGTTGGATCGCGTCATGAACCTGATCCAGGTCTTCGAGGACCTCTCCAAAGCCTACGCCTTCCCGCTGCAGGAGGTCTCCCTGGCCGACACCATGGGCTGGGCCAACCCAGAGCAAATCAAGCGTGTCATCGGCGCCGTCCGCAGCCGCTGGCCCGACGTCCACTTCTCCCTCCACTTGCACGACACCCGCGGGACAGGGCTGGCCAACGTCTATGCCGGCCTACAGATGGGTATCGATACCTTTGACGCCTGTGTGGGCGGGCTGGGAGGCTGTCCGTTCGCCGGGCATGCTGGGGCATCGGGCAACGTGTGTTCCGAGGATGTGGTCTTCATGTGTCAGGAGATGGGCATCGAGACCGGTATCGACCTCGACAAGCTGATCGACTGCGCCAAGATGGCGGAGGAGATGGTCGGCCATCCCCTGCCGGGCAAGGTCATGAAGGGCGGCAACCTGCGGAAGTACCGCGAGGCCGCCGCTTTGGCACGGCATGCCTAGGAGGTATCCATTCGATTGCCGCGCTAAATCACGCAAAAACCTTGACAACGCAACAACCATACCTTAGGATGCCGGTGCCTACAGGAAGGCAGGAGAGGTGTAGCTCCACTCCCATCTGTGGGGTGGAGCTGCAACCCGCTGGTTACCGTGGCGAGAGAGTCACGATGGTGCTGTGGCTCAGCAATCATTCTGTCGTGAAGAGACTGGCTTCCCCGCCCTGGGCTGTTACAGGTGGAAGGGGAACCCTATGAAGTCCGACGCTCCCTCATGCCGCAGGAGGCCGCGTGATCCTGCAGAAAATCCTCCGATTTGCGGAGGAGGATCTAGCTCGCGTCGAACTCGAGATTCGACAGCATCTCCACTCCGACGTCGATCAGATCGGCGAGATCGGCCGCTATCTACTCTTCAGCGGCGGCAAACGCATTCGACCTATCCTCCTCCTCCTCACCGCCAAGCTTGCCGGTTATGAGGGCGAGCGGGTCTTTCCCCTCTCAGCGATGGTCGAGTTTATGCACACGGCCACGCTGCTGCATGACGACGTCATCGATCATTCTTACCTGCGGCGGGGCTACCCCACGGTCAATTCGCGCTGGGGCAGCGCCCTCTCCATCCTCATCGGCGATTTCCTCTACGCCAAAGCTATGGCGCTCGTCGTCGAGGATGGCGACCCGCTGATCCTTAAGGAGATCACCGGTGTGACCATGACGATGACCGAAGGTCAGGTCATGGAGACGCTGAAAACCGGGGATCTGAGCCTGACGTTGGAAGAGTATCGCCGCATTATCCGGCAGAAAACCGCCGCGCTGTTCGGCGCCTGCTGCTTCATCGGCGGCGTCCTTGGCGGGCTCCCAATGGCGAAGACCGAGGGACTGCGCCGCTTCGGGCTCACCTTCGGCACCGCCTTTCAGTTGGTGGACGATGCCCTTGACTTCATCGGCAAGGAGCAACGCCTCGGCAAACCCGTGGGCAGCGATCTACGCGAGGGTAAGATGACGTTGCCCGTGCTCATCGCGCTGCAGCATGCCACACCGGAAGAGGTGGCGCTGATCGCCGAATTTGTGCGCAGCCCCGATAAATCGCCCACGGCCTTCCACGACATCGTCGCCGTGATCCAGAAGTACGACGGCATTGAGTATGCGCTGAAAGAAGCCGGTCGATACGTCGAGCAAGCCAAGCTCGAACTGCAAGCGTTCGCCGACGGCCCTGCCTACGATCTCCTGATGGAGTTGACCGACTTTATCGTCAAACGTGAGGTTTAGTCGGCGCGGTCTACATCGTTCCCCGGTAAAATGTCGGGGGGCCATCATGTCTCAAGGGACGCCGCATGCACTTGTCGCTCTGGCGCGTCAATCCATCCTGTATTATCTGACTCAGGGCGAATTACTCAAGCCGCCCGCCGACCTCCCGCCTGACATGCTCGCGCCGGCTGGGGTATTCGTCTCCCTCAAGAGTAAGGGGCGATTACGGGGATGCATCGGGACGTGCCTGCCAACGCAGCCAACGGTGGCCCTAGAAGTTCTCCATAACGCCGTGGGCGCGGCCATCGCCGATCCGCGCTTCCCACCTCTTACGCTCGACGAAGTGGACGTAGTCGAGATCTCGGTGGATGTTCTCACCCAGCCAGAACCGGTCATACACACTGCCCAGCTTGACCCGAAGCGGTACGGGGTGATTGTTCAAGCCGGCGCCCACGTAGGGGTATTGTTACCGGACATCCCGGAGATCACCACGGTGGAGCAGCAATTAGCCATCGCCCGACTCAAAGCCGGCATTCCTCCCGACGAACCGGCCATGATCTACCGATTTGAGGTCAGCCGCTACCACTGATCTGCGATCGAGAGCATCGTCTGCCAGTGTTATTCCACGGCCCGGGCGTCGGCCTGGCGCAAACGGCGCACCAGAACGGGGAGCATGCGGACGGCGATCTGGGGACGCTGTTGCAAGGTCTCCAGAAAGTCCTCACGCCTGATGGCTACACACTCAGTCTCCTCAAGAGCACGGACAGTGGCTGAACGGGGATGGTCATCGATCACCGCCATCTCGCCGAAGAGATCTCCCGCCCCCAGCGTAGCAAGGTTGGTCGGATGTTGGCTGTCCACCCCCTTGAGCACCTCCACCCGGCCGGATGCAAGCATGAAGCACCCCGTCGCTGTCTCCCCCTCGCGCACGATGACCTCACCGGGGTGATACGTCCGGATGCGGGCGGTTTCGGCGAGCTGCTCGAGGTCTTCCTGATGCAGTTCCGCGAACAGCGAGGAATGCGATAACAGCTCTGCCACGCGCAGCGCATATCGTCGGCTGAATTGATGCGGAATGACGAGGACTGGCACCTCTGCGGCTCTGACCACCCCCTCTGCCACACTGCCGACGAACCAGCGTGTCAGGGCAGAACGACCGTGTGTCGTCAAGACAACGAGGCTTTGAGGCATCTGGTGGGCCAGTTCGAGGATGTGCGGTACGGGAAGGCCGCCAAAGACTTTGGCCTCGACGATTACCCCCTCAGTCTGCAACCGATCGACGACGCTCTGGAGGTATGTGTTGGCTTCGACTTCCCCCGCAGGTGGGGTCTTCTCGTCGACATAGGCGCCCGGGAACGGCACGGCGCGCACGACCACCATCGGCAGGGCGAGCCTCTGCGAGAGATCTTCGGCATAGGGCAGGGCGGATTCGGCTTGCGGGGAGCCATCTAGAGGCAGGATCAACGCGGAGAAGGGGGATTCTTGGGCGGTCGGTGTCGCTTCGGGCTGGGGCGGGATCAACAACACCGGGATATGGGAGGTGTGAAACACCTTATCGGCGACCCGCCCTAGGGTGCCCCTGCTCTTCGACTGCCCAGTGGAGGTCGAAAGGATGATCAGATCACAGCCCCGATCCTCGGCGATGCGGATGATCTCCTGCGCTGGTTTGCCAACCGCTACCGCAGGCGCGGCCTGCACGCCTTCCTGGATCAGGCGACTGACCAGTGCATGGAGCTGGCGGGCACCCTCCTCCGGCATCGGCCCCGGCGGTGCGCCGCTGGTCACATCAGCCACCGATAACAGGGTAAGGGGTAGGTGCAGGCCCTTGGCTAACCAGACGACAAACGGCAGGATCTTGTCGGCCTGCGACGACCCATCTAATGGCACGAGTACGTGCTGAAACATGGTACGTTCCCCCCACGCCGTGGCCATCCTGCGCCGACGACAACCCTACTGCTCTGGCGACCTTGATTTGTCATATCGTAACATACCCATCGCAGACGGAACAACCGGGTCTGCCATCACGGATGTGCCTCAGAGTCTCACCCTCGCTCTCCCCGCTCTAGCTCCTTCAGGGGATGATTTTCCTGCGATGAAGGGTCAATCAGATGTAGCGCAGCATCCAGAAATGGACTTGACACGCCACCGCCGATGCAGTACTGACAGGCCGATCTCTCGATGCCGTGTGGCGAGCACCGACGCTGCTCGTTTCTGCCATGCCGGCAGGCTGACCGACGGAGAGGGATGCCCGTGCCGACGTTCTCCAGCGGATTACCTTCACTACAGGAGAGCACCTTGCACAGGCACGAGCTATGATGGCCACATCCGTCAGGAGGTGCGTGATGATCATTCACAGCCCGTTCCTCAGCCTCGAACCCTATCCCGAGGTGCCGCTGCACCACATGTTGGCGCAGGCCGCGGCCAAGGCTCCAGGGCGGGCGGCTTTGATCACGGCCGAAGGCCAGATGCTGACCTACCGGCGCCTCTTCCAAGCGGCGCGGAGCCTGGCACGCAGCCTACAGGAGCGGGGCGTCGGACGTGGCGATCGCGTCGCCATCTACAGCCCCAATTGCCTGGAATATCCCGTCGTGGCCCATGGTACCTCCATGGCCGGCGGGACACTCACGACCCTCAACCCCCTGTACCGCGCCCGCGAGGATGTGGCGGCGCTGTTTTACTCCAGCGGCACCACCGGGTTCCCCATATGTGACTTTTGTCGAGCGCCTCAAAGAGATGATCAGGTACCGCGGCTACCAGATCGCTCCCGCCGAGCTCGAGGCCATTCTGCTGGAGCATCCAGCCGTCTTGGACGTCACCGTCGTGCCCAAGCCTGACCCCGACACCGGCGAAGCGCCCAAAGCCTTTGTGCAGCGACGTCCGGCCATGACGGTCAGCGCCGAGGCGTTATTGGACTTCGTGGCCCAGCGCGTGGCTCCTTATAAAAAGGTGCGGGAAGTGGAGTTTGTCGACGCCATCCCGAAGACGGCCTCGGGCAAAACGTTGCGGCGACAGTTCATCGAGTTGGAGCGGCGGCGCGCCCAGGAGCGAGGTGCCGCGCCGTAGGCCAGGAAGACGCCAGAGGCAACCGCAATGCCGTGCGCATCTGGGCACACGCACTGCGATGGGGTAGCAGTCCCGCCCCATATCGACTAGCCCCACTAGAGGTCTGGCTGAAGGGGATCTGTCGGAGGAAAAGGCATCACCGGAGCACAGGAGGGCAACTATGTCGACCTACCGCAGCGATGTCGTAGGCAGTCTGCTGCGTCCAGCCTTCCTCAAGGAAGCCCGCCAGCGCTACCAAGCCGGCGCCATCAGCGCGGCGGAATTCAAGCAGATCGAGGATCGCGCCGTCGATGAGGCCATCGCTGTACAAACCCGCGCTGGGTTGGATGTGATAACCGACGGAGAAATGCGCCGTGACGCGTTTTTCGGTCACCTCATCGACGCGGTCGAAGGGTTCGACCGCTTTGGGGGATGGTCCATTATGTTTCGCGACGACCAGGGTGGTGAGCTGGCCTTCCGGCGCCCGGTGGTGGTCTCCCGCCTGCGGCGGCGACGTCATATGAGCGCCGAGGAATTCACCTATTTGCGCGCCCGCGCTGAACGTCCGACGAAGGTCACCCTGGTCAGTGCCTCGCAGGCGGCGACCTATTACGACGCTGACAAATCTATTGGCGCCTATGCCACGCTGGACGCATATCTCGCTGATGTCGTGACGATCGTCCGCGAGGAGGTGGCGGAGCTGATCCGCCTCGGCTGCACCTATATCCAAGTGGACGCCCCGCACTACGCCGGTTTGGCGGACATGACGATGCGCGAGCGCTACCGCCAGCGCGGCTTCGACCCCGACCGCCTGCTGGAGCAGTGCATCGAGATGGACAACGCCGTCATCGGGGATCATCCAGGGGCGCTCTTCGCGCTGCACGTCTGTCGCGGCAACAACCAGAGCAAGTTCTACGCCAGCGGGAGCTACGACCCGATCGCCGCCACGGTGTTCCGACGCTCCCGCTTTCAGCGCTTCCTGCTGGAGTACGACGATGTGCGTTCGGGAAGCTTCGCGCCCCTGCGGGAAGTCCCCGAGGATAAGACCGTCGTCCTCGGGCTGGTAACCACCAAGAAGGCCGCCCTGGAAACCAAGGACGAGTTGAAGCGGCGGATTCAGGCCGCACAGGCTTTCATGCCCTTGGAACGGCTGGCGTTGAGCCCACAGTGCGGGTTTGCCTCGACGCTGGAAGGCAACCTCCTCAGCCTCATTGATCAAGAGGCCAAGCTGCGGTTGGTGGCGGAAACCGCTCGCGAGGTATGGGGTGCGTCGTCATGACGTTCTGCGCCAGCCGCTTCCTATGATAGGATAGCGCCGGTTACAGAACTACTCGCGCTAAAGCGCTATCGTGGTGTGATGCATTCCAAGAGAATTGGGGGGACTGACGCATGCAAGCACCTCACAAAGTCGCCATCATCACCGGTGCTGGGACCGGCGTCGGCAAGGCCGTCGCCATCGCGTTTCTGAAGGAGGGCTATCGGGTGGCATTGGCTGGACGGCGTAAAGAGCTCCTGGAGCAGACCGTGGCAGAGGCAGGGGCGACCGCCGCACAGGCCCTTGTCGTGCCAACCGACATACGCAACCCGGCCTCCGTGCGAGCGCTGTTCGAGAAGACCAAGGAAGCGTTCGGTCGTCTCGATGTGCTGTTCAACAACGCCGGGACCAGCGCTGGCGGCGTCTTGCTCGAAGACCTCAGCTATGAACAGTGGCAGGCGGTGGTGGAGACCAACCTCACGGGTGCGTTCCTGTGCACGCAGGAGGCGTTTAAGATCATGAAGAGCCAGGAGCCACGAGGTGGGCGCATCATCAATAACGGTTCGGTTTCGGCCTACGCGCCGCGCCCCAACTCGGCTCCCTACACCGCCACCAAACACGCCATCACCGGCCTCACCAAATCCACGGCGCTGGATGGGCGGAAGTACGACATCGCCTGTGGCCAAATCGACATCGGCAACGCCTTGACGGAGATGACCGCACGCATGGTCCAGGGGGTACCGCAGGCCAACGGCACCGTCGCCCCTGAACCGGTGATGGACGTCCAGCACGTGGCAAACGCTGTGCTCCACATGGCCAGTCTGCCCCTGGATGCCAACGTCCTGTTCATGACGGTGATGGCCACCAAGATGCCCCTCGTCGGCCGCGGTTGAGCGCTCTTGGCACCGACATCGTATGACAGGCGACGGAGGCATCCGGCATGGTCTCTGAGCGAGATCCAAGGTGTCGCGGCACGGCCACAAGTTCCAGCGCGGTTTTGAAATCAGTATCTGGCCGTCGAGGAACCGCTGGTGCTCTCCGTTGCTCTGGTGGACCCTCACTCCCCTCACCTGGCGGGAGTTCACAAGGGTAGGTTTTCTTCCGACACGGCCCTGACCGGGTTGCGTTGCTCCCTCTCCCTCCGGGAGAGGGCCGGGGTGAGGGCGGCTTCGCGCTAGGCCAAACCGCCAACTTCCCTCACCCTTTCCCGGCATAGGCGCCAAGTGCAGGGGAAGCGCGAGCGATGCCGGGCCGTTTCAAGCTCCTCCCCTGTGCGGGGGAGGATGCCGGTGGGGGGTGAGGCGCCAGGGGGGCGGAAGGGGCAGCACACCCTGTCCCCGTCTGCCCTTGCACTGAACTTGGCTCCTATGCCCTCTCCCGGGGAGGGGATGAAAAACCTAGCCCCAGGGAGCCTGCAGGACTAGAGGGCATAGGCATGGAACCATCACCCTGGACACCGGCTGCAATAGAGGGCAGGCAAAGAGGGCTCTGCCGCGTGTTCAGCTGTCGATGAGGGCAACGTCGCGTCAGCGGAGGTCTCTATGGCTGGACTATTGGAAGGGATTATGGTGTTGGAAGTAGCCAACTGGGTGGCGGCGCCCTCGGCCTGCGCGATGTTGGCCGATCTCGGGGCGGAGGTCGTGAAAATCGAGCATCCCGAGACCGGTGACCCAGTGCGCGCAGTCAATGTGACGGCGCATGGCGTCGTTCCCCACGTCGAGGGCCTGAACACGACGACAGAGTTGCTGAATCGCGGCAAGCGGAGCCTCGGCATCAACCTGGATCATCCATCCGGTCAGGAAGTGGTACGCCGACTGGCTGCGCGCGCCGACGTCATGGTCACCAACCTCCTGCCGCAGCGTCAGGAGCGTTATCGCTTACGCTATGAAGATGTTTCGCCCATGAACCCACGCCTGATCTATGTCGTCCTCACGGGATATGGTACGGAAGGCCGGGAACGCGACCGTGCGGGTTTCGACTACGCCGCTTTCTGGGCGCGGTCGGGCATCATGGGCAGCCTCGGCGAAGAGGGGGAACCACCCGTGCAGCAGCGCCCGGGCATGGGCGACCAGACCACCTCACTGGCTCTGGTGGCGGCTATCGGCCTGGCCCTCTATGAGCGCGAACGCTCGGGACGGGGACAACGGATCGATTGTTCGTTGCTTCATACCGGCCTGTGGGTGATCGGCCCCGATGTGGTGGCCGCCTTACGACAGCGGCAGGCGATGCGACGTCACTCTCGGCAAGCGGCCGGAAATCCCTTATTCAATTTTTATCAAGCCCAGGATGGTAAGTGGCTCCAATTGGTTATGATCCAGTCCGAACGCTTTTGGCCGGGCTTTTGTCGTGCCTTGGACCTCGGTCATCTGATCGCCGACCCGCGTTTCGACAGTCATGCGCATCGTATGCAGCACCATCGGGCGTTGATCGCCCTCCTGGAGCGCCAATTCGCCACCCGAACGCGGCAGGCGTGGGGGCAACGGTTAGACCGCGAGCGCTGTCTCTGGGCTCCGGTGCAGACGCTCGACGAGGTGATCGACGATCCCCAGGCGCACGCCAACAGCTACTTCGCCACCGTGCAGCATCCCGCCAGGGGCGCCTATCAGCTCGTCAACATGCCGATGCGCTTTCAGCGTACCCCAGCTGGCATCCAAGGCCCGGCTCCAGAGCTGGGACAGCATACCGAGCTGACCCTCCTGGATCTTGGCTACACTTGGGAAGATATCGCCACCCTCAAGGCGCAGGGAGCCATCATCTGATGCGCGCGCCGCCGCGATTGATCCTCGCCTCCGCTTCGCCACGTCGTCGTGAGTTACTGGCTGCCACCGGTTTGACGTTCGAGATCCTCCCCGCTGACCTCGATGAATCGCCCCATCCAGGCGAATCAGCAGAGACATACGTGCGACGTTTGGCCATAGCGAAGGCGCAAGCGATCGCCCCGCACCACCCCGGCGCCATCGTCCTGGCGGCCGATACGACGGTGACCATCGATGGCCTGTTGCTTGGCAAGCCTCAGAGCCCTGAGGAAGCTCGTTGGATGTTGGGGCAGCTCAGCGGTCGGTGGCATGCTGTGGTTACCGGCGTGGCGGTGGTGGCCGCTGCTACAAACCACTGCGCCGTCAAAGTGATCGGTAGCCGGGTGCAGATGCGGCCCTTCGCCCTGGCGACGATTGAGTGGTATCTCGCCAGCGGGGAGCCGCTGGACAAAGCCGGGGCCTATGCCATTCAGGGCTTGGGAGCGGCCCTCATCGAGCGCGTCGAAGGCTCGTATACCAACGTGGTGGGCCTGCCATTGACCGAGACGCTGTCCTTGCTTGGGCGCTTCGGCATCGCGGCGGACGGATGAGGCCATCGCATGGTATGACCCTGGCTCCTACGAAACGCTGTTGCCTCGCGACCGATCTGCCGCGGGCAAATTCAGGCGCGGGTTCCCTTCCCCCAGCACGGTTTCCACCCCCACTCGAACCCTGCCCCATCAAAGGCATAGGCGCCAGGTTCAGGCACCAGAAGCCATCAGCAGGGCGCCACCCTGACCCTCTCCCCCTGAGAGAGGGTCAGGGTGAGGGCGGTTCCGAGCCTGTTCCATGTTTCGACTTCCCTCACCCCAGCCCTCTCCCGCAGGGAGAGGGGGTCTTAACCTGGCACCTTTGCCCGTCAAGAGGGAGGAGGGATGTATCTCTGCAAGCGAGCCTCTCCTGCCGGGAGAGGACGAAGTGACGGGACCGACCTTCTGCGGTGGCACGCAGGTTCGGTCTCTATACGGCATAGGCGATTATGCCCTTCATCCTGGCAGCTTCCAGTGGAGCCAGGTGCAGAGAGCACGCCCCATGATCAGCTCTTTGTCGCGCTCGGACAGCCAGGGCAGCTCTTCCGTGAACATCGTCACGCACTGCCGCCAGGAACAGGGCATCCGCGTGATGTCGGTGCCCCAAAACATGCGCTCAGGGCCGAAGGCGTCGTAGATCTGCCGAATGTAAGGGTGGATGTTGCGATAGGGATAGGGCGCGCTGGAGTAACTCGGCGCCCCGGTGGCCTTGACTGCCACGTTCGGATATTTGGCCAGGGCCAGGAGTTCTGGCAGGTTGGCCCAAGCGGCCTCATCCTTCGTGCCAGACGGTCGCCCGAAGTGGTCGATGATCAGGCGCAGCCCTGGATGACGGGCCGCCACCTGGCCGACGACGGACAGGAAATTGGCGGCGGCGAGGGCGACGGGCAGTCCAGCGCGCTCGGCCGCGGGCCACAGCCAGTCGATGGTACCATCCGTCGGCCAGGTTCGCTGGTGGGGTTGTAGAAACGTAAAGCGCAGCCCGAGCATACCCGGTCGCTGCTTCCAGCCATCGATCAGCCCCCGACTTTCCGGACGATCGAGGGGAAAATTCCCCAAAATCGCCAGGCGGTTAGGGTGCTGGCGGGCGGCCTCGACCGCCAGCTCGTTGGAGTTGGGATCCCAACCCGGCGGATGGATGACGGCCGCGTCGACCCCGGCCTCGTCCATTTCCTTCAGCAGATCGTCCTTGCTAAAGGCGGAGATCTGTCGGTGGGCCGGATTGGTGGGCATCCCGCTGCTCCAGATATGGACCTGCGCGTCAACGATCAGCATAGAGGGCTCCTTCTGCGCGTGCTGTCCACGCTCTCGTCGTACGCTGCCTCGCGCCGACGGCGCCGGAATCAGCTGCGTTTACACTCAAGGCTGCACCGTCTCCACACAGCAGCCCCCGGAATGTCACCGCCAACGCCTGCCGGCAGGCCGCCGTGGTTTATTCCCCCTCTCCCTTCGGGAGAGGGCGGGGTGAGGGGCATATAGAGTCAGGGAGGGCGCTTGCGGTTCCTAGACTGTCATGCGCTGATCTCACAAGCGCTATAGGCCGTCTATTCGGGGATCTCCGGCTTCACCCCTTCGGGCAGCTCGACTTCGAAGGCGGCCAAGATCTGACCGACCAGTAAATAATGCCCCACCAGTGCTGTAATCTCTAAGGTCCGTTGCAGGCCGAAGCGATCCCGGACGGCGTTGAACGTGGCATCGCTGATTTTGTGGTGGCGGAGCAACTCCTGGACGTAGCGCACGAGGATCGCCTCGTCTCCAGAGAGCCCCTGCGGCGCTGTGCCGTGTGCGATGGCCTGGATGGTGGCTTCGGAGAGCCCAGCTTGCCGCGCCAAGCGGGCATGGGCGGCGAACTCATATTGACTCTTGATCTCGCGCGCGGTGGCGAGGATGATGGTCTCGCGCAGGGCCTCGGGCAATTCCAGATTATACCGCACGTAAGAGCCTGTATGGGCCACACGCGCGGCTAAGTCCGGACTGTGCAAGAGGACGCCATACGGCCCCCGGACGCCGCCGCGACTGTCGGCAATGGCATCGTAAAACTTCTGGTCCTCCGGCTTCAGTTGCTCTCTGGTCAGATTCGGTAGGCGTGCCATTCGTGGTATCTCCTCAGATTTGGGATGCTCCAATTCTTCGCCGTCGCTCCACAACGTTGAGGCCGCATCGTCTCCCCCGACCCACCTATCGATGGCTCAGAGGCGTTTCTCAAAGGCTGCTAGCTCCGCCTGAGATGCGCGGGGGGCTACGATCGTGCCGTGATCGCTCTCATCGCTGTATATGCCGCGGGGCCACGGGAGGGAAGAGATCAGCCGGCGCGACACGGCTGGGGGAGAACGACGGCGATTATCGGCCATCGCAGGGCGGAATACAAGCTGAAAAGTGCCCCATCCCCGTTCACACACTGCCGCCACTTCGAGGCCTTAGGTGTTCTTCTCGACCATCAGCTCGCAGTGCCGCCGTGCGTCCCAGTCGTGGGGCTACTCGATGTGAGGGGCGGGTTTCCTTCCAGGTACGTGGCATCCGTGAAGGGATCGGGACCGCCAAACGCCCACAGCAGCTTCGCCACACCTGGCCCAGGGTTGCCCCAGGCATGCGGCGTGTCGGCGGGGATGATCACCGTGTGGTGAGGGCCCACTGTATAGTGCTCCTCACCCACCCGAACCCAGACGCTGCCTTCGAGCACCAGCATGGTTTCTTCCACCGTATGCCGATGCAGCGGGGCTGCGGCGCCGGGCTCGACGGTGTTCGCGAGCAGGCTGACCCCGCGGGCTCCCAACTCTTTGTTGGCGAGAAATCTCCCCCGGATACCGGGGCGCATGTCGATCTCGGGAACGGTGCGATGATCAACGATAGGCATCAGCCCCTCCTTCTTTCCCAAATCCGGCCTTACGCAGCCGGCCACAAGCTATGGGTTAGCGAGCATGGGCAACTTCGGGCCTCACTGCACAAGCCTACGCCTGGCCCAGAACCGCTTGAATCCGCAAGGTGCAACGCGCATGCGGCCTCAGGATTATCTCCACGTGCCAGTGTACACGATCCTATCCCCCTAGCGCAGACCTTTCTGACGCAGTAACTGGTCAGCCCAGGATGCGTCGGCCGACGGGAGAGGCGGATCAGGCTCGCCCCGGTAATCGATGCGGAGGTCGTAGCTCGCCCGATCGTACAGCTCGTGGAGGATTCCGCCGACATCGACGGTGGGCTCCTGATCGCCTGGCTTCAGCGGCAATGGGAAAAGAGGTATAGGCTGGCGGACCCCAAAGGTATAGAGGGTGGCGTTGGGTCGGCAGTCCCCTCGACTCACCAGAATGCGGTAAGCGCTGAGGCTGCCGTTGCCCATGATCGGCATAGGCTCCCCGGCCCGGATGAGGTCGATCTCCACCAGATGGGTACGGCTCGCCAACACCTCCATACGTTTGTCCTCATAGATGCGCCGACCACGCCCTGGACGCTTGTTCGTCGGGGAAAGGAGCTCCAACACCGTCACCACATAGTTCGTGCCCGTTTCCCGCACCTCCAGGTAGGTCTCGCGCACCTCGTCGGGCACGGGGACCTGTACCGTCAGCACCGACGGCTCCGAAGGCGCGGGCTTCGGCGCTGCTTCAATCTCTTGCTGACCGATGACGGCGAGGTCAGGCCGTCCAACAAACACGCGTTGATCCGGTTCGGTGATATACAACCGCTCTTCGAGCGCGACGTAGTAGCGCGGCCGGAGTTGTGGGGCCAGGGAGAGTTGCAAAGCCGCAATCAGCCCGTTATGCACTCCAGGCCACAGCATGGGATGCTCCAGATACGGATCCATACCGGGAAACGGAGAGGGCACACACATCCTCCTCTGGTCATCCAGAGCCCTCAGGCCACCCAACTGATGCGGCCGCACGACCGCGGCGGCGTCATATCGACGCACGCCGCTGCGGGTGGTGTATTCATCGAGGACGAGTATGCCATGGAGGATAGGCCTGAGACAAGTCGGTGCCAATGCTATGCCAGGGGCAACTAGAGGGCGGCACAACCGATCCATGTGAAGCCACGGTGAGGAATCCTCAAGCCTGTGGGCAGGGCTTTACTATTTCCGGGCGGCGCGCTAAGATGGGCGGGGTTCCGTCCATCTGCCACGCAGAGATATGGATGTGGGATGAGTGGGAGCGCTGGGACACGGCAGCGCCGGGCCCGTCTCGGTGACCAACCGCAGAGGGCATCATTCGGGTCACGGCTGACAGGGACGAGCCTCTTACACCGAACGCTGACAAAGGTGCCGTGGATCGATGGGGCCACGTGGGGTTCAGCGTCGAAGTGGCATGTACATCGGAAAGGAGGGCGACATGGCTGAAAAAACCGTCATCGTCTACAGCAACGTCGGCTGAGGCGCCTGCCATCAAGCGATGGAGTATCTATCGCAAAAAGGGGTACCGTTCACCGAGAAAAACGTCGCGTACAATCCCGAAGCTGTGCAGGAGTTGATGAGCATGGGCTTACGCTCGCTGCCAGTCATCGTCATCGGCGACAAGCGTCTGAGCGGCTTCAATCCGGCCAAGATCGACGAGGCGCTGGCGAGCTAGCGCGGTCTGGGCCACCGCCGTGGTGGCCCAGCCGTGAGGCCTATTTCTTCACCATATCCAGGAAGTAGCGATGCACCGTCAGGTCGCCGGTCAATTCCGGGTGGAATGTTCCCACCAAGACGGCATCCTGCCGCGCCATCACCGGCTCTCCCTGCCAGGTGGCCAATAACTCAACCCCAGCCCCCAACCGCCGAATGCGGGGGGCGCGGATGAAGACCATCTTCAGGGGCTTGGCGTTGCCCTCCAGATACCCCTCGCCGACAGCCTCGAAGCTTTCCTTTTGTCGCCCCCAGGCGTTACGTTCCACGCCCACATCGATGAAGCCGAACGAGAACTGCGGCGGATTGGTGACGTCTTTGGCGACGAGGATCAAACCGGCACAGGTGCCGAAGATCGGCTTGCCGGCCCGGTGGAATTCCTCGAAAGCCTGGCGCAGGCCCAGGTCGGGATTGAGGATGAATTTGAGCAACGTCGTGCTTTCGCCACCAGGGATGATGAGCCCATCGACCTCACGGAACTCTTCGGCTTTGCGCACCTCGCAGGCTTCCGCCCCCGCCTCCCGCAGGGCGGCCTCATGCGCCGCGAAATCCCCCTGGATGGCCAGCACGCCAATGCGTGGCATTACACACCCCTCCGCTGCAGCAGCTCTTGTTCGGCCAGCTTCGAGATTTCGAGCCCAGGCATCGCCTCGCCCAACTCCTCCGACACGCGCGCCAACATGTCGGGATCGTTGTAGTGCGTGGCCGCCAGCACGATGGCGCGGGCGCGGGCCGGAGGATCCTCGGACTTGAAGATGCCGGAGCCGACGAAGATCGCCTCGGCGCCCAGTTGCATCATCAGCGACGCATCGGCCGGCGTGGCGATGCCGCCGGCGGCGAAATTCGGCACCGGCAGCTTGCCGGTCTCGGCCACCAGCTTGACCAATTCGTACGGCGCCCCCATCTCCTTGGCCTCGGTCATCAGCTCGTCCGTGCGCATGGCCTTGAGCCGTGCCATGTGCCCCATCACCTTGCGCATGTGGCGCACGGCTTCGACGATGTTGCCCGAGCCGGCTTCGCCCTTGGTACGGATCATCGCCGCCCCCTCACCGATGCGCCGCAGTGCCTCCGGCAGGTCGCGGGCACCGCACACGAAGGGGACCTTGAAGGCGAATTTATCGATGTGATGGGCTTCGTCCGCCGGGGTGAGAACCTCGCTCTCGTCGATGTAATCCACGCCCAGCGCTTCGAGGATCTGCGCCTCCGCGAAGTGGCCGATACGCACCTTGGCCATCACCGGGATGGAGACGGCCTGCATGATCTCCTTGATCTTGCGGATGCTGGCCATGCGAGCCACCCCGCCCTGCGCCCGGATATCGGCCGGCACGCGCTCCAGCGCCATCACCGAGACCGCCCCAGCATCTTCAGCGATCTTCGCCTGGTCGGCGTTGGTCACGTCCATGATCACGCCGCCTTTCAGCATCTCCGCCAGGCCGGTCTTCAGCTTCAACGTTCCAGTTTGTGCCTCCATGTTCCCCTCCTCTTGCGAGCGTTGTAGGCTCCGAGTCCTTCGTGCCATTTGTCGTTCACGAATTCTGCCTGCTCTTTACATGCTTCGTATGCTGCGTGGCCGCACTATGCCCGTCCAGCCCTATACCAGCGGTGGGCTCTCCTGGCGCGCCGAGCCCCGCCAACGGTAATGGTGACGCACTGCCGCGCTGATCACCATGGCCAGCCGTTGTACCCCCTCGTCGATCCGCTCCGACGGGATCTCCGAGAACGATAAGCGCAATTGGTTCTGCCCCCCACCGTCGGCATAGAATAGCGCCCCCGGCGTATACAACACCCCTTCCCGCGCCGCCTCGGGCAGGAGGTTCTGACTGTTCATGCCCTCAGGCAGCGTGAGCCACAGCGAAAATCCCCCTTGCGGCTGGGTCCACGTGACGCCGGCGGGACAATGCCGGCTAAGCGCCTGCAAGAGGGCATCGCGGCGCCGACGATATTCCAGGCGCATCCGCGCCATGTGGCGATCTAACAAGCGCCGTCGGCAAAAGTGGTAGATCGCCGCCTGGATGAGAGCGCTCGTGTGCAGGTCGGACACCCGTTTGGCGATGACCAAGCGCTCCATCACCTCCGGGGGCGCCACCACCCAGCCGACGCGCAGGCCGGGGAAGAGGATCTTCGAGAAGGTGCCGATGGCGATCACCAAGCCTTTGCGGTCCAGTCCCCGCAGCGGCATTACCGGCGCCCCATCGTAGCGCAGTTCGTTATGAAAATCATCCTCGATGATCGGCACCTGCGCTTTGGCGGCCATGGCCAGCAGTTCCCTGCGGCCCTCCAGGCTCACCGTCACGCCCGTCGGATTCTGAAACGTCGGCATTACGTACAGACATTTCGGGGACTGTCGGTTGATCAAGCCTTCAAGCAGGTCGCGCCGAATGCCGTCGTCGCCCACCGGCACGGTCAACACCTCGGCCTGGCGCGAGCGGAAGATCTGCAAGGCACCGGGATAGGAAGGGCCCTCCACCACCACCTGATCGCCTGGGTCCAACAGCGTCCGCGCCACCAGATCGAGGCCCTGCTGGGAGCCATTGACGATGAGGATGTCGGCCTCATCGACGACCACCCCCTTACGGATGAGGTAGTCGGCCAGGTAGCGGCGCAGCGGCGGATAACCGCTCGCCGGGCTGTACTGCAGGAGTGCCCGCCCCTCCGTGCGCAGGACCTGCGAGACCACACGCCGGAAGGCGTCGATGGGAAACAGCGCGCTATCGGGCATGCCGCCAGCAAAGGAGATGACATCGCCATGGGTGCGGTAGGACGTGAAGTCTGGTGGGCGCCACTCGACGCTGAAGCGAGCCGCCTTCGAAAAGCAGTGCGACCAATTGATCTCCCCCGCCGTAATGGCTGGTTCGTCCCCCTCCGGGGCGCCGCGCCGCTGCGGCGAAGTGCCTCGGGCCACAAAGGTCCCCTGTCCCACGTGCGCCGTCGCCAAACCCTGCGCCACCAGTTCATCATAGGCGGCGACGATGGTGGCGCGATCGACCCCCAGTTCAGCGGCCAGCTCGCGGGTCGCCGGCAGTTTGACGCCGGGCTTGAGCACATCGGTCGCAATCAACCGGCGCAGGTGCTCTACGACCTGGCTGTATAGGGGCTGCTTGCTCTTGCGGTCGAGGTGCATCAGCATGGCGAGATCTTCTCCATATGAATTTGCCCTCCAATATAATAGAATTTTAGCAGTTTGCAACAGCCAATTGGTGGGATATCGACCCAGCCAATTCTTCCCTTGCAGCCCTCGGGCTGGGCCTTTATGATGGAAGGCATTGACACCTTATGATTGTTGCTCCATGGTAGAGGCCCAGGATAGACCCTATGAATGAGCCAACGTTGGACAGCCAGACTTCCTCCCCGCATACCGATGCTTTGTCGCTGTTGCCCGACACGATCGAGGAGTTGTTCGCCCTGGGCCATCGACAACTGGACGCGCAGAACTTCGTCGAAGCGCAGCGGGCCTTTGCCAAAGCCGTGACGTTAGCCCCCTCCAATGTAGTGGCACGTCACAACTTAGGCTATGCCCTGCAGCATCAGGGTGCCGTCGAGGACGCCATGGCAGCCTACGAAGCGGTGTTGCACAGCGCCACGCCGTTGGCGCAGTCGGCGTTGAACCTCGGTATATTACTGGCTCAACAGGGGCGAGAGCGCGACGCCCAAGATGCCTTTGAGCGTGCCCTCACCCTTGACCCTGGGTGCGCCAAGGCCTATGTCAATCTGGGTGTGTTGCACGCGCGCGCCGGCCGGTTGGCCGAAGCCCGACAATGCTACGATAAAGCGCTGGAGGGCGATCCATCCTGCCACAATGCGCGTCTGAAATCGGCCAACCTCCTGGCGCGCGAGGGCCGGTGGGAAGAAGCATTGGAGGCCTACAATCGCCTGGCGGAAGAGGGCTGGAACAGCGCCGAGGTGCAGTATCGGCGTGGCGCCGTACTGGCGGCGCGGGGCGACGAGGAAAACGCCATCCAGGCCTGCCAAGGCGCTCTCGACGCCGATCCCAACCACCTCTTGGCGCGCAAACAGCTGGCCCTATTATATGCCGGGCGGGGGCGCTACGATGAAGCGGCGGCACTGCTGCAGCGCGCCGCTGAGCTGGCGCCAGACGACGCCCAGGTCCACTACAATCTCGGCAACATGCACGCCCGTCAGGCCGTTGAGGATGGCGAACTGATCAATTACGGCTATGCCGACGCCGCCATCACGGCTTATCGACGCGCCATCGAACTCGCTCCAGACCTCTACAAGGCCTACTATAATCTCGCCTGTGTGGCGGAGAAAATGAGTGTTCAGGAGGGCATCACGGCTTGGGAGCAGTATATCGCTGCGGCCAGCGGGGTTCCAGCCGAACAGGAATGGGTGGCGAAGGCGCGCGGCTACCTCAGGAGTCTCAGGGGAAATTAGCTCCCCAGTTGTCGCTGTAATGATCAACAGCCGCCGATGTCTCAGGCATAGTCGGTTGACGGTCACACCGTTGCCGATGTCGTAAGCGTGTCAACCAGCCTCTCTCGTTCTCCCAGCCCGACGTTACACGCCTATCACCTGCCTGATCCACACCCAGATTCGCTCCTTCCCCTCGCCTGTGTGCGCCGAGAAGGCGATCAGCGGCGTCTCTTCGTCCAAGTTCAGGCCGTCGGCGATGCGTTTGAGATGGCTGGGGCGCTGCGAACGGCTGATTTTGTCGATCTTCGTGGCCACAACCAAGAGCGGCCGCTGCCATTGCAGCAGCCAAGCGCGGGTTTGGCGGTCGTCGGCCGTTGGCTCATGCCGTGCATCGATCAGGTGCACTACGCCTTGGAGCTCCGACCGTTGGCGAAAGAATCGCTCCACCATTGGTCCCCATGTCGCCCGCTCAGTGCGGCTCCCCTTGGCAAAGCCATACCCTGGCAAATCGACGAACCCGAAGCGGCCGTTGACCCGGAAGAAATTGATCGTGCGGGTTTTGCCAGGAGTACCGCTGGTTTTCGCCAAGCCGTGACGGTTGAGCAGGGTGTTGATCAGGGAGGATTTGCCGACGTTGGAGCGGCCAACGAAGGCGATCTCAGGTCCCACGCCAGCTGGGTACTGTGCGGGGGTGACAGCGCTGGTGACGAATTCAGCCGCTGTAATCCGCATCGCTCACCTCCTTGTGCATGACGATGCCGGTGAGCAACTTCGGGTAAAAATACGTGGATTTGCGAGGCATCCGCCGGCCCGCCATGGCATACTGCACGATCTGTTCAACCCTGGTGGGGTTCAGCAAAAACGCGACTTGATAGTTCTGACGCGCGACGAGATCGATGGCCGTCGTTTCATCTTGGGTGAACAGGATGTCCTCCTCCTGGAGGTTCATCCCCAGGACCTTTTCCAGCAAGATCTCATGGAGCAGGCTGACATCGAGGATTTGTCGCCCACCGGCGGGACCAGGAACGCCAGCTGGTATGCCAGACGGCGACCCATCATAGGTGAGCAGCCAGAACGTGTCGCCGCCAGTGTACAGGCCGATGACATGGCGGCTCTCGCCACGTCGGCGCATCTCCTGCATGAGCGACTGCATGTGTCGCTGCCGCTCCGTCTGGCACGGAAAGGGCAGCGCTTCAACCTGGCAGGCACCGCACAAGCGCTCGGGCAATTGCGCCACCAACGGCGCGGCGAGCCCTCGCAGCAGGCGGTGCGTCGGCAGGATGGTGAGGCCAGCATCGTGGATCTCGGTCAGATACAGCATCGCGAAGTTAAACCACTCCTGGCCGGTCCAGCCTGGCGTGGCATGCCGCATGAGCTGTTGGTATTCGAGGCAGGTCTCGTAGCGGTGATGCCCATCGGCGATGATCGCCCAGCGATCGTGCATCAGACGCTGGATCTCCTGCAGCACTGTGACCTCGCCGATGCGCCACACCCGATGCCACATCTCCTCTGCATCGCGGAAGCTCAGGTCGGCCGGTCTCTGGCATTGGGCCGCAACGATCTCGCGCAGCCTGCCGGTCTCGTCTTCGTAGAGGGAGAAAATTTGGCTCAGATTGGCCTCCACCGCTGAGCGCAGGTCGAAGAGCATGCGCTTGGGCAGTGACGAGGTCTCCTCGTGCGGCAGCACGATGCCGCGTTCATAGGGTTCAAGCCGGCATAAGGCGATGAGCCCATGGCGCTCCCGTGTCGTGCCGTCGGGCAGGCGATACTCTTCGGCGCAGAGGTACATGGCGGGTTGGGCGTCGCGGATGAGCACGCCACGCTGCAGCCAAGTCTGCAGATAGCCCGCCGCTCGGGTATAGCGATTGTCCTCTGGCGTATCCCCCGGTTCATCCCGACCGTAGATCAGGCGCACGATGTTATGCTCATGGCGCTGATAGTAGACCTCCCGCTCCTGGCGGGAGATGACGTCGTACGGTGGGGCGAGGACGGCGAACAGATCGTCAAGATGGTGTGGGTTATACATAATGCCGCGAAATGGGCGCAGCTCCAAGGGCAGTCGATCTCCTTTCGCCTCCCCTCCCTGATCCCGAAGGAACCGGGGGGGACGTCTTGAACTTCTCTGTCGCAGTACGGGCTCCCAGGCCTCGCAGGCTATCGCCGAAGATATCAACTCCAAAGACAGCCTCGGCCAGCGACCCCGCAAAATGCGCCGCTCGACGATCCGACAGACCACGCCTGGCCGATGTCACCGGTGCCGAAGGGATGTGCCCACTCGGCGGCGCAAACCGTTTTTCAGGAGGCGCGGCTTGGCACCAGAGACGGAAAGCATGACATTCGCCACTGCCCACTCGGCTGCTCAGCCGGCCTCCAGCGACGGCGAGATGAAACGCACTTGCAGACCTGGCCACTCTGCGCTGCCTCACGCCCTGTCTGCATCCTAAACAATCGTTAGGCCGTGCAGCATTGTAATGAACCTCGCCTGGTTGTCAACCCTCAGGGTCCTCGCCACCCGCTAATCCGGCATGCAGGCGGTGACCATGATCTCTACCAGCGCCCCAGCCGCCATCAAATTGGCTTCCACGGTGGCGCGGGCCGGTTTGGCCGTGGGGAAATAGCTGGCATAGACCTCGTTGAAGGCAGCGAAGTGTTCACGGCTGGTCAGCCAACAGGTGGCGCTGACCACGTTGTCCATCGAGGTGCCGGCGGCCTCCAGGATCATCTTGATGCGCTCGAGGGCGTTACGGGTCTGTTCGCGAATGTCACCGCCCATCTGGCCCGTTGTGGGATGACGGCCGACTTGGCCGGAGACATACACTGTATTGCCGACCTTGATGCCGGGAGATAACGGCGTCGTTGACGTCTGGAAACCCGCTGGGGCGATGACCTCTTTCCTGGGCATGTCCTCTCCTTTCCGCGTAGTTAGCTTTGTTCGTCATACAGCTCTTGGCAAAATGCAGGTCTTCAGGCACCGAGGTCTTCAGGCATCGAGGGCGGATAGCTGCCGATTCATTCCGCTCGATGCCCGTGCTTATCTGCTTGACCGCTGAGCGCTGATGGCTGAACGCGTCGATTCGGCATCATGCGGTGCGCTTCTCCCGCCCGCTAGAATACCGCAATGGGATTGATGGGCGAGCCCGTCGTGTTAAACAGCCGCAGGGGGCCGATGCACAACATAAACTCCCAGCGGTTGCGCTGCCGACAGGCCTCGGCCAAGTCTTCCAGATTGGCATTGTCCAGAATCCACAAGCCCATAGCCACAATGCCGACCTGGTGAATGGGATTCGTCAGGCGCTGATACTGCGGCGGCATCACATCGTTGCCGGTATCGGAGCAGATCATGGCGATGCCGCGCTGGTGGAATAGCGGCAGGCAAGCTGCCTGACAGGCGGTCGAACCCACCACCAGGGGGTTTACGGGGCCCTCTTGCTGGCGCCGTTTGAGCTGGCCAGTGCGCACCATCAGAACGTCCCCTTCCTCCACCCGAAAGCCACAGCGCCGTTCAGCCGCCTCGATATCCGCGGGCATCACCCCCTCACCGCGCTCCACCCAGTCGATGCCGCGGAGCATGGGCACGTCCACCAGCACGCCGCGGGTGATGATGCCATCTTTCGCCACTTCGACCGATTCGACGGTGGCCCCCAGGCTGGTGGACACCAGGTGGGCGGGGCGGCCGTTGTACATCTTGCCTTCCCAGAAGAAGTGGGCCAGGCTATCCATGTGCGTGATGGTATGGCCATGGAAGACCATGCCGAAGAAATCGACGGAGGCTTGATTCCGCCTGGTGGTCACCTTCTCGCCGCTGGCCCAGCCTTCGCCGCTCTCCACCATGTAGTGGATGGGCGGGGTGGGCGCATCGGGCGCCGCCTCAAACTGGATCGTCCTGGCGCAACTGAGGGTGACGCCCTCGCGTACCAATCCTACGGCGCGTCGGGTCTTCTCCGGGGTGATCAGGTTAAGGGTGCCGAGTTGGTCGTCCGCCCCCCAGCGCCCCCAATTGCTCAAGGTTGTGAAGTATTGCAGTACCTCCTCTTCTGTCGGTATGCCCTGCTGCATCGCACCTCCTCCAGTGAATGTCCTCCCCCTTGATAGGCCTAGACGTCAGGTTAAGCCCTCGGAAGCGGTCCCCTCTCCCTGCGGGAGAGGGCCAGGGTGAGGGGGGCCGGGCCCGATCATACGGCTTGACTGCCCTCACCCCAACCCTCTCCCAAGGGGAGAGGGAGTCAAAGATGCCGCCTCAGGGATCTCCACCCTGATCCTGGCAGTCACATGCCCTCGATAAGGCAGGGGCACGGGGTGAAATTGGGTTGACGGCGACCTCCGCCTTAACCGAGGTTGTAGAGCTCGACCACGTTCTCGCACACAATTTTGCGGCGCACCCGCTCCGGCAGGGCGCCCAGGTTCTTCTCGATGTGTTGGCGAGATTCGGGCCAGATGCAGTCGGGATGCGGGTAGTCGGCCCCCCAGATGATGTTATCCTCGCCCACCAGCGGGATGATCGGCTCTAGATACTGATCCTGCTGGTAGGTGGTATAGCCCTGACGCCGGAAGTACTCGCTGGGCTTCATCGAGAAGCCCAGCGACCGGGCGCGGTCTTCGTACTCGGTGTCCAAACGGTCGAGGACATAGGGAATCCACGTGACCCCCGACTCGCCGAGGACGAAGCGGAACTCCGGATAGCGCTCACAGGCGCCCGAGGTAATCAAAGAAACGAGGACTTCCATGCCATCGAGCTGGAACAGCGCCGAGCGCAGCAACCGCCATTCGATCAGGTATTCCTTCTCCATCTGCGGGGTGTCCGGGGCGCGCAGTCCCTTGAAGCCGGTGGAGTGGAAAGAGATCGGGAACTGACACTCCGCCGCCGCCTCCCACAGCAGGTACCAGTCGTGATGGTAGAGCGGCAGCGACATACGTTTGAAGGCCAGGTCGCCCCCCTTCAGGCCCATTTTGGCGCAGCGACGCACTTCGGCGGCCGCCACCTGCGGATCGTTGTTGGGGATGATGGCGAGCGGGAAGATGCGATGGGGATCGGCACGTTTGGCGAAATCCGCCGCCCAGTCGTTATAGGTCTGATTAGCCCAGGCCCGCATGGCTCCATCGGCGATGAGATCGTTGATCATCAGGCAGCCATAGACGATCTCCGCGTCGACGCCGTCGCGATCCAGGTCGGCAAGCCGCAACTCCGGGGTGGTCGGCCGCGGCTGTGCGCCCGGATGGTAATCCCACTCGAAGCCATACTCCTTCATCTCATCGATGTGGCGAAACATGCCCGGTTGGTATTTCAGAAACCCCGGACCGATGCCGTTCCACATACCTTTGTCCTGGCCCTCGACGAACCAGTGGAGACCGTCGTCGAGCTCTTCGACGCGGGGAACGAGGAGCTTCCACTTGGCGGGGGCCTGCGACGACCACAGATCGGGCGGACAGTAGGTTAAATCGATATGGTTATCGCCGGAGACGAGACGATATGGCACGGTGTGCTCCTTTTCGCTGCGGGTGGATGTCGAAGGCGCCGGACACGCTGCAGCAGTTCCAGGCCTCTGTTGCGGATGACGGTCGAGAAGGCTCTTGATTAGGTCGCATTGTAAACCGACAGCGGGGTCAGAGTCCAGTTGATCTCCGACCTGGAGCAGTGTACAGTACCTTCCAGACCTTGTTTTCATGACCTCCGGGCTCTGTCGTGCCGAGCCGTCCAGCGGCGAAGCCTCGTGGGGACTCGCGCCCCTTCGCAGCGCTCAGGGTGACAGAGCACGAGGTGGGAAGGCGGTTTTGTGGCGACGAACAATCAGCGTGGTGCGTGTGGTGGGAGGACAGATATGCTGACCAGAGGATACACTTTGGACGAATTCATTCACGATATGGAGGGCTTGATCGATGGCGGCGCCGACCAGGCGACCATCTTCGAGCGCGGCGCGCCGTGGCTGGAGCGGCTGATTGGCAACCCCGAATGCATCCCACCGCAATATCGCGTGCCCGTCGGCAAAGGCCCGCGCCCGAACCATGGCTCATACTTGCTGCACCGCTCCCCCAACGGCCTCTTAATCACCGCGGTGGTGTGGGGACCGGGCGACCATACCGGCCCGCATGACCATCGCACCTGGGGCATGATCGGCGTCATGAATAATACGCTGCAAGAAACCCGCTTTCGGCGGCTGGACGATGGGTCGCGGCCGGATTATGCCCAGTTGGAGAAGGATCGGGTGGGGCTGTTCAAGCCCGGCGAAGTGTCGTTACTCATCCCCGACGTGGATGAAATCCATCAGATGGACAACCCCAGCGACCGCCCCACGGTGGAGATCCATGTCTACGGCCGGGATCTAGTGGGCCTACCGCGGTCGCGGTTCGACCTAAACACCGGGCGAGTCCGACCCTTCATGACGGAGAAGTACGACAACGAGTAAGGGGGCGTTCGAGTGCTGGATCGACTCCTGCACTGAACCGTACTTGGCGCCTCGGTTCCCGTTCGCCCTCACAACGCCAGAGCCTGTTCGGTAGCCAGGATTTCTGGTGCTGTGAGGGTGACCGTCCTGCCGTGGTTTGTGGACTGTTGTTTTGTGCCTTTACCCACCACTCAGCGCCTGGAGGATCTGCACCTCATCCGACGACCGCAACGGCGTATCGAGGCGCCAGACCTGCTCACCGTTGACGAAGAGCCGGACGTGCGGGCGGATCGCATCCTGCTCGTCGATCATCCGAAAGCGCATGCCGGGATAACGTCGGTCCAAGTCCGCCAGTAACTCGCCGACCGTCGCCCCTTCGGCCTCCACTTCCGCCTGCTGCCCGGTGTACGACCGCAGTGGTGTGGGTACAAACACTCTCATAGCACGCTCTCCGCTGCTTCGACGGCGTAGATCTCCGGCAGGTGCCGGGCGATACAGGTCCATGCCGCGCCCTCGTTCGTGCTGGCCCAAACCTCGCCGCAGGTGGTGCCGAAGTAGATGCCGAGCAGCTCGTGCGCATCGGCCGTCATCGCTTGCCGCTTCACCGTGAACCACGCCTGGCTGGGCGGAAGCCCACGATCCAAGCGCTGCCACGTTCGACCCGCATCGCGCGTTACATAGGCAGCCGGCTTACCGCCCGGGCTGACACGCGGCCACACCTCCGTGCCATCCATGGGAAAGACCCACACCGTCTGTGGATCACGCGGGTGCAGCACCAACGGAAAGCCGATGTCGCCGATCTCCGTCGGCATGTGCTCGCCGATGCGGACCCAGGTTCCCTCCTTGCGATCCATCCGATAGATCCCGCAGTGGTTTTGCTGGTACAGGATATCCGGTTCCAGGGGGTGCAGGAGCACGCAATGCGGGTCGTGCCCATACTCGGGATAAGGATCGGGGAGAAAGTCAGCCCGGCACCCGGCGTTGAGCGGTTTCCAGTCCCGTCCCTGGTCGACGCTTTCGAACACGCCGCCGCTGGACATACCCAAGTACATGTGGTTCGCGTCACGCGGGTCGATCAGGACCGAGTGCAGCTTCGGCCCGTCTGGGGTGCCGTCCTGCTCGCCGCCGGTCCACTGCAGCAGCATCGGATGGTCGTTGAATCCAGTCACCGACTGCCAGGTGTCACCGCCGTCCTCAGAGCGGAACAATCCTTGCGGTGACGTTCCCGCGTACCACGCGTTCGGCTCACTGGGGTGTCCCGGTGTGAGCCAGAATACGTGGTCGACCACGCGACCTCTCTGGCCCTCCGGGGCCTTGGCGAACGCGGGCGGTTTCGATGCCTCCTTCCAGGTCTTGCCCTCATCGGTGGAACGGAAGACGGTCGGCCCTAAGTGCCCGGTGCGGGCCGCCATCAGCAGTGTGCGCTGGTCACGGGGATCGCGCACGAGATGGTGCACGATGTGGCCCAGGAATGCCGGCCCTTCGATCGCCCACGACCGCCGATCGCGGTCGCTCTTGAGAAACCAGGCGCCTTTGCGGGTGGCGATCAGCAGCGTGACCGATCCTGTTGACGGTGTCGAGAAACCCTGCGAGACCAGTGTCATGCATTCTCCTTCTCGGCTCGTTCGACCATTCACGGCTGGAACGTCCCGCGCCTCTGAGCCAGGCGGCATTCCAGCGCTCAGACGTCATAGCCCATCGTCATAAGCGGCGGCCCGAGCTCGCGGATCCTCTCGCCCTATCTCAGCAGCGGGCTACAGTAACTTGCGCCCCGATGACGATGGACACGGCCCCTAAGAGCTCATCCTCTGACGATATCGTCGAACAGGCCTGCCGGACATCGACATGCCCCGGAAAGAAATCTCGCCATGCTCCCCAATCGCGACCGTCACGGTGCCGGACGAGTGACCTCGGCTAGCCGCCGCTCGAGGAATCGCCGCTCGGCCTCGTTGGTCACCAACGCCAACGCCTGACGATAGGCGTCAGCCGCCTCGGTGTGTCGGCCCAGGCGCCGCAGAAGATCGGCGCGCGCAGCCGGCAGCAGGTGATAGCCGGGCAGATGGATGGTGTCCAACAGGGCAAGGCCATGCTCGAGGCCATCGGCCATGGCGATCGCCACCGCCCGGTTGAGCTCGACCACTGGGGAAGGGTGGATGCTCATAAGCACGCCATATAGCGCGGCGATCTGTCGCCAATCGGTCGCGCTCGCCGAGGGAGCCTGGGCGTGCAGGGCGGCGACCGCCGCCTGAACGGCATATTGGCCCGGCGGGCGGCCGCGCAGGGTCTGCTCGACCAGCGCCGCGCCCTCCGTGATCTTGGGGCGATCCCAGCGCGAGCGGTCTTGATCTTCGAGCAGCACGATGGCGCCATCATCATCGGTGCGGGTGGCGCGCCGGGCGTCATGAAGCAACATCAGCGCCAGTAGCCCTTTGGGCTCGGGCTCGGCGGGCAGGAGTTCGACCAACAGGCGGCCCAGCCGAATGGCCTCGGCACACAAATCGGCGCGTACCAGCTTGGCGCCGAAACTCGCCGCATAGCCCTCGTTGAAGACGAGATAGATGACCGCCAGCACGGCGTCGAGCCGCTCGGCCAATTCATCGTCCCCTGGCACCTCATAGGGGATGCGGGCGCCCTTGATCTTGGCCTTGGCGCGCACCAGCCGCTGCGCCAGCGTCGGCGTCGGTACAATGAAGGCGCGCGCGATTTCCTCGGTCGAAAGGCCGCAGATGGTACGCAGCGTAAGCGCTACCTGGGCTTCAGGCGCCAACGCTGGATGGCAGCAGGTGAAGATCAGCCGTAACATATCCAGCGGCACTGGCGTGTCCTCCCTTTGTGCGACCAGCGCCGCGATGTCATCCCGCTTGCGCTCAGCCAGCTCTCGGCGGCGTAGTTGGTCGATGGCCTTGTGTCGCGCCGTCGTGATGAGCCAGGCTACCGGGTTCTGGGGCGGCCCCTGCGCCGGCCATTGGGCGAGCGCCGCCGCGAAGGCCTCTTGCAGCGAGTCTTCAGCCAGATCGAAATCCCTGACCACGCGGATGAGGCTCGCCAGGATGCGGCCGTACTCTTGCCGGTATAGGTCGCCGAGATTCATGTCTCGGACGTCGGCACCAAGGGGCGCACCTCGATCACGCCGCCGACGGGGAGCGTCGGAATTCGCCCGGCGATGGCCAGCGCCTCATCGAGGTCCTGACACTCGACCAGGTGGTAGCCACCGAGCTGCTCCTTGGTCTCTGCGAACGGCCCATCGGTGATCACCAGCTTGCCGTTCCTCTGGCGTACAGTAGTGGCCATCGAGGTCGGTTGCAGCTTAGCGCCGCCGCGAAAGTGGCCGCTCTTCACGATCGTCTGAATGAACTCGCGGTATTCCTGCATGATCTGTTCTCTTTGGGCGTTCGGCAGTTGCTCCCATCGCGTCTCGTCGAAGCAACACATCAGCAGGTACTGCATGGCGTCCCCTCCTTTCATGAGGGAGTCGAACGAGCCACCCTGCAATCGACACCACAATTGGACTTACCCCCGCTCGGATTGCACAGGGCTGAGGGATGGCTTGACATCACAGCCTTCGTGTGTAGAGTCCCCGACAGTGCAGGGCAGAAGCTCAAGCTATAGGGCGGCTCGCTGACAGATCATGCCAATGAGGAGGGTCTCACCCCGCTGACCTGGATCAGAGCTCATCTTGGCCCGGACTCCCGCGTCTGATCGCCGTTCATCTCCTAGTCGGAGCGGGTACCCGGTGTGTACCTGAGTGCGGGAACCCGGGAAGAGAGAGACCGGAATGGACAATGCTCGGAGGTGTCTCCGATGGAGCCCGGCAGTGTCCGACCTCCCCGTCAGCGGTGAACACACGTATGAGAGCCATTGTGACCTTGCCCGGTATCACCCTTCACGGTCTCCTCTTCGCGCCATTCCCACATCCACGGTCCGCTCATCAGACAGGGCACTCGGCTCGCGATCCTCGGTAAACGTGCAGGCGGCCAGATCCCGCTGCGGATCCAGCCCGTGCTGCTTCAGAAAATAATAGGGCAGTAAACCTGCTTGCGCCGAGTTGCGACTCCCGAGGGCCACCCGTTTGCCCTTGAGGTCTTCCAATATGGTCTGTCCCCCCGTCTCTTGGCTGCTGATGTTGACCCGCCTTGGATTCTCTGTCGTGCCGTCATGGTCTGCCAGCGACCTGCATGCGATCGCACAGCTCACCTCGCCTCTTAGATCCGACGGTATGCTGGGGACCATTATACACCACAGGAAAGGTGCGCGCAGACTCCAGTCCGAAGCAGGTGCTTGACAGATGACGACACCCATTCTATATATAGCTATATAGCTATATCAGGATGCAGGGAACTATGACGCCACAGCAGCTCATGAAAGTAACCAAAGCTTTGGCCGATCCGACACGGTTTCAGCTTCTCCAAACGATTGCCGGGAGAGGCGAGACCTGTTGTGGGGAACTGGTGCGGCAGTTCCCACTGGCGCAGCCGACGATCTCGCGCCACCTGAAAGTCCTCGCCGAGGCCGGCCTGGTCGAGGTGCGACGCGAGGGCCAGTTTAACTACTACCGCATGCTCCGTGAGGTGTTGGATCAGTATCATCAGGCGCTCGACGCGGCGTTGCGCGGAGAAGGTGTGCGAGACGCTGCCCCCTCAGCTCAACAGGAGGCCCTATGATCACCAAGGAGCGATTTCTACAGGGGATGACGTGGGACGAGTACATGGGGAGCATTCAAAAAAACCAGGACCTCTTCAAGGCGAAGTATGAGGAGGTGGAGATCCCCGATGCGGAAAAAGCCTTCTTCCAGGGCCTCAAACGGGACGTGTACGTCCTAGCCATCGGCGAGGACTGGTGCCCGGATGTCTATAATAACTTGCCAGTCATGGCCCGCATCGCGGCGCTGAACCCGAAGATTCATTTGCGCATCTTTCCGCGCGATCAGCATCATGACCTGATGCATCGCTATCTGTTCCGAGGTCAGAGTCAATCCATCCCGGCCTTCGGGTTCTTCGACGAGAATTTCCAGGAGTTCGCCCGGCATACAGGAGGCCGGCCGAAGCTGCTGTGGGATTGGATCGACCAATTGGGTCGAGAGCAGGCACGCCCCAAGCTGCGCGAGCATTACGCCACCAATAAGGGACGGGAGATGCTGCGCGAACTCCACGAGATTTTCCAAAAAGTCGCGGCCTGAGGTGCGGAGAAGGGGGGCGAGTTCGACCGGCCCCCCTGTGCCGCCCTGAGGCTGTAGCGCGATCGTGGCATATCGTCACGTCATTCATCAGCATGTCCGCTGTTGCGGGTATGCATATCCTAGGAGGATGGTTGTGATGGCTGATGTTTTTCTGACCTGCCTCACGTGAGGCTACGAACCCCTGTGCAACAGTTGTTGCAATCAAACCTGTGATCAACCGATTCATGCGATCGATGTCGATGAGCTTATCACGCCCGAAGAGCGGAAGCGCTTTGCCTTTGCGCTGGCCAACCTTCATGGGGTCCAGTACCTCCATGTACAGTCTATCCCCCGTGGAAACGCCGTGGACCCGCGGCAATTGCACATGGACGACTGCCAGGTCGTCTACGAATGCTTGCTGTACCAACCCCGCGAATAACCCCCTCACCCCCGACGTTCCAACCCCATCCTGTCCCAACGTTCCTGAGCACCACACGCGTTATTGCCAGTGCCGGGTTATTTGCTCTCGGCAGTATGGCGCACGGCGTGTGGTGCAAGCGCTCGACAACCCTGACAACGGCCGAGTTGATGGGAGGCTCCATCAGTCGACACGGCTGCAGAGGAGCGGCCTGCCGTCTGCTCCCATGGCGGGCGCAAATGATGTGAAACGCAGGGATGGAGCCTTTAGCAGTGAGAGGCCCAGCCAGCAGAGAAAGTAGACGAGGAGAACATCGCATGAGCATTCAACAAGGTGATCCCATTCCCGACGTGAAGGTCTTCGAGCTTGATGACCAGGGGACACCGCGTGCCGTCTCGGCTGCGGAGCGATTTGCGGGCAAGCGCATCGTGCTCTTTGCCGTGCCCGGGGCATTTACACGGACGTGTTCACAAGTCCATCTGCCCAGCTTTGTGCACAACGCCGAGGCCATTAAAGCGAAGGGTATCGACGAGATCGTCTGCCTGGCGGTTAACGATACCGCGGTGCTGGCCGCCTGGGCGCGGGAGCACAGGGCCACCGGGAAGATCAGCATGGTGTCGGACGGGCTCGGTGACTTTACGCGCGCCATCGGCCTCGGTCAGGATCTGAGCGAGCGCGGCCTCGGTCTGCGCTCGAAACGCTATGTCATGCTCATCGAGGACGGCAAGGTCGCAGAACTCCACGTTGAGCCTCCGGGCGCTTGCGAGATCAGTCGGGGGGACGCGGTGTTGCAGCGCTTAGCCTCATAGCCGTGGGGCCGACGAGGTGGATCAGACCCTACCCACCTAGTGAGGTGTGCACGAGTAGATTCCTCGGCCAGCCGCGAGGTCCTCTCCCGCGCCTCCGAGGAGCGCACTCATCACGGGGTCATACCATGAACGCCGCAGGCGAATATCTGCGTCAACGTGATCCGAGGGCCGTGGATTCGATCTTGGGACAAGTCGGTCATACCCCTTTGCTCCGCTTCTCCCGCATCGTCAAAGATCTGGACCATGTAGAGATCTATGCGAAGGCGGAGTGGTTCAACCCTGGGGGATCGGTGAAGGATCCTCCCGCCTTGCGCATGATCGAGGAAGGCGAGCGCTCAGGCGCGCTGACGCGGGAGAAAATCATTCTCGATTCGAGCTCGGGCAACACTGGCATCGCCTATGCCTGGATCGGGGCGGTGCAGGGATATCGGGTACAACTAGCCGTGCCTGGCAACGTCAGCCAGGAACGCAAGCGGATTTTGCAGGCCTATGGCGCTGAGGTGATCTATACCGACCCACTCGCGGGCTCTGATGGGGCGATCCGCGAGGCCCATCGCCGCTACGAGGCCGATCCTGAGCAATACTTCATGCCGGATCAGTATAACAACCTGGCGAATTGGTGGGCGCATTACGACACCACCGGCCCTGAAATCATCGCGCAAACGCAGGGGCGAGTCACCCATTTCATCGCGGGCGTTGGAACGAGCGGCACGCTGATGGGCACAGGACGCCGACTGCGCGAATTCAACCCCGATATTCAGGTCGCGGCCCTTCTACCAGCCGAGGATCTGCACGGGATTGAGGGGTTAAAACATCTCGAAACCGCCATCGTCCCAGGCATCTGGGATGAGCGTTTTCCAGATCTAAAGCTCACGGTCTCTACCGAAGAGGCCTACGACATGGCACGACGCCTAGCCCTGGAGGAAGGTGTATTGGTCGGTCAATCGGCCGGTGCAGCGGTCTGGGCGGCGCTCGACCTGGCCCGACGGATCTCCGAAGGCGTCATCGTGACGATCCTGCCGGACGCCGGCGAGCGCTATTTCAGCACCCGACTCTGGGAAGGCTAATACGGATGCTATGCGGTCCCATGTACAGCCCCGTACGAAAGGAGGTGAAGGCGGGACAACCACTACACACTGCATGCTGAGGTTCATGCCACCAGGCAATGTCAAATGACGAGGAGGAACAACGTGGGCAAAGCGATGGACGTCACGGATACCACCTTTGAACCGGAGGTTCTGCGCTCGAAGCTGCCGGTGCTCATCGATTTCTGGGCCCCCTGGTGTGGCCCATGCCAAGCGATTGCCCCGATCGTGGAGGAGTTAGCCGAGGAATATGCTGGGCAGCTGAAGGTCATGAAGTTGGACGTCGCTGGCAACCCGAATACGCCCGTGACCTACGGCGTACAAAGCATCCCGACGCTGTTGCTGTTCAAGGATGGCGAGTTGGTTGAGCAGATCAAAGGGGCCGTGCCGAAGCCACGCATCGTCGAGACGTTGAAGCGTGTCGTGCCATCGGCATCGTGATGGACGATTGAGCGAGCGTCATCAACGAAACCAGCCTGATCCGGAGGCGGAATGATGGACATCACGTTCCTATATTGGGAAGAATGCCTGTCGCATGAGGAGGTGCTGCAGCGCCGGCGCCAAGTCATGGCGGAGGAAGGGATCCAGGCTCCGGTGCACCTCGTCAACGTGGAAACCTGGGAGTAACAGGAGGATGAACGATGACGGAGAAACAGGAAGCCGTGCTGAGGGCCTCGGATTTGGAACTGCTGGATGAACTAAAGAGCGGCGACCTGCTGGTGCGGGATACCGAGGCTATGGCCGTTCGTGGTGTGTATTTCTGTTATATCCTCACCAAGGAAGGCTACGTGCAGAACATCGATTGGTACTACCCGGCGAAACAGGTAGCACTCACCGCATAGCGTCAATGTGATCAGCACATGCAAGCCTCGTCATTATGTTCGTGGCATCCAAGATGTTCGTGACATTTAGGGTCAGCTCAGCCGCCCGGAGGCTGCGAGGCTCCTGCAGAGCTCTGGTGCGAGACAAAATGTGCTTGTCTAGACGAGGCTCATGAGACATACTGGCGCGCAGTGATTTGATTCATCACAGGTTAGGGGAAAGGAGGAAAGGCGATGCTTCCAGACGGACGATACATCACCGACGAGGAGGCGGCTCGGCAGATCCAGGTGGCGCCAATTACGTTCCGACGCTGGTTAACGGTCGGCACGATGCCGCAGTTCGAATTCGAGGGCACCTCTTACGTGCTGCAGTCGGACGTGGATGCTTTCATCGAAGGATGCCAGTGCCGTAACCAGCGCCGGTACAGCTAGGCCTCAGAGCCGGTGCTGGTGAACACTGTAGCTTCCTAGGCCACACAACAGAACGCCCCAGGTGTGTCAGCCCCTGGGGCGTTCCACACGAGGAATTAACCAGCAAAGACACGTGGTCTGACTGAATTGCCGGGGCCATCTGGGAGCGGTCGCTCCGTGACATGCTGCTGCAAGCGGGATTCCAGCAGGTCATAAGCCATGGCTGGACGGGATACCACACCTCGAGTTGCACCCAGGGGGCGTTGATCACCGCCATGAAGCCACACACTTCCACACAGACGCGTTAGAAATCGGTCATCGCAGGGTGGTCCCCCACCCTGTGCGCCTTGCAGCATTCACCTCCTGTGCGCATGACCACCCATCCGCCTTGCCCGCCTTGATATACTGGTCAGCGTCTTGACCACTCCACACAACATCGAGGGCTGCCCACCGATAGGATAACTCGACGGCGCTCGACTTACCGTCGGGGAACTTTTCTCGACCCCTAGCGTTATACAGCTGTGGAAATGGCGAGCAGACAGGCTATGACGGCGATGATGCCTCGTCGTGGCCTGTCTCAAACATCCACCTGCTGTATGGAAGGCATTCGCATGCGCACGTACCGCGTGATCGCAGGGCTGGTCATGGTGGCTGTCGTCGACACCGCTTGGTATCTGTTCCGCCCAGAGTTGCTATTCGTCAACAGGGCCGTCAACGAGGCACTGCCGGAGGCCACGGCAATGGCAACCCCCGCACCAGCGACGCCGCACATCATCCTCTCTGCTGGGCGCTTCCACAGCGTCGCCCATGAGAGCACCGGGGTGGCCACTATCCATCAATTCCCCGATGGGCGACGAATCGTCCGTCTAACCGAGATCGAAACGTTCAACGGCCCGGACGTACGGGTCTATCTCGTGGCAGCGGATGACGCCAGAGACAATGAGACCGTCACGCGTGCCGGCTTTGTGGATCTGGGGCCGCTCAAGGGGAATAGGGGCGATCAGAATTACGAGGTGCCGCAGGGGCTGGATTACGAGGTGCCGCAGGGGCTGGATATAGACCAATATGGCGCCGTGGCGATTTGGTGCCGACGCTTCAGTGTGAACTTCGCGACGGCGCCCCTGCAGCCAGAGCAAAAAAATCTGGAGGCAGCCGCGCACTGATGGTTCCGAAACCGGCCTCGGATCGGGGTGCAGACGACACCGCGGCCGGCTTGAGCTGTGAGTTATGTGCAGAGAAAGCTATTTTACCATGCTGTAAGCTAATCAGCATTGCCCGCCTGATCGAGGGACACGACCCAGCGCAGCGCGCCGCATAGAAGCGCGCTACCTGGGACGTTTCTCGAAGACCTCCTTGACCACCGGTATGGCCGAAAACACGTGCGGCCAGCCAGCGTAGAAGGCCAAGTGCGTGAGCACCTCCGAGGCCTGCGCTTGCGTCAGGCCATGATCCATCGCCCGATTGAGGTGATACGGGATTTGCGCGACATGGCCGGAGGCGATGAGCGCGCTGACCGTCACCAAGCTCCGGTCCCGAGGTGCCAGGGCCGGACGGAGCCAGAGGTCATGGAACAGCTTGTCACTGGTGTACTGCACCACTCCCGGCGCTACTGGGCCGACATCCTGCGCAACATGGGCGGCGCGTTGCGCCTCGGCGGCCTCATCGATGGGTAGCAGCTCACCTGAGGCCGGAGGCAGATGATCGGCTCCGATGCCACGCTTGCCGAAGAGCTCTTTCGCCACCGCCACCGCCGACATGGCATTCCCCCAGCCGGCGTAGAACGCGAGATGCGTGATGATCTCGGACAGCTCGCTCGGCTTGACACCGTTATCGAGCCCCAGGTTGAAATAGTACGGCATCTCGATCGTCTGATGACACGCGATCAAGGCCGCCACGGTGACGATGCTGCGGTCGCGTGGCGAGAGATCGGGGCGCTTCCACAGATCGCCGAGAAGAGGGCCTTGGGTGTATCGCTCAAGCGCCGGCGCCACCATCCGCACATCCTCAAGCGTCAGCATGGGCGGCAGAGCCTCCGATTGGCGCGTGGCCGTCATCTTATATTCCTCCTCGCTGACCTGTTCCAGCCACTCCACGTTTTTGCCATCGAGTTCCTCCTGAATGGCGAGATGCGTCATCCCCGTGGTGGCAGTCGCGCCATGCCAGTGTTTCACGCCCGGAGGAATCCAGATGACATCGCCCGGCTGGATCTCTTGCTTTTCACCACCCGCTTGCTGCAACCAGCCGCTGCCGGCCGTCACGATCAGGGTCTGGCCGAGCGGGTGGGTGTGCCAGGCCGAGCGGGCGCCGGGCTCGAACGTGACGTAAGCGCCAGATACCTTGGACGGGTCTTTGGCCTGGAACAGGGGGTCGATGCGGACCGCGCCCGTGAAGTATTGGGCTGACCCTTTGATGGAGGGCTGCGAGCCGCTGCGTGTGATGGTGATGGTCGGCGCCTCTGCGGGTGAGAGGGCCGGGCGAGCCCCCGCTCCTGAGGCGGCTGGTGCCTAGCCTGCCTGGGCGGGTATCGACGCGAGCAGGGAAAGCGATATGGCCGTTGCAGTGAGTAGGTTCATTTTTGGCCTCTTCGATGCAATGGCTCGTGATTGCACTAGCTGCTTGTGGAGCGCGGCACCAGCTTGATCGTCGCGGCGCGCGCCTCAGGGGCCACCATGGGGTCGACGTAGCGTCCGCCATAGCGGCGGTACTTGGTGCGGTACGCAGCGTCGATCTGGTCGTTGATGGCGGGGTCGGCCTCCTCCACGAAGCTGACGTCTTTCTCGACGCCGCCGGCCCGGATCCGCCCTTCGTGGCGCACCTGCGTGCCGCGGAACCAGGCGCCGGCGCGCCCGCGCCAGGAGCGGACGTAGAGATCGTCGCCAACGCGGACGACCCAAATCGTCACCGGGGTTCGCAGCGTGCCGTCGCGTCGCGGTGACGCGAGCTCCAGTTCTTCTGCTGCTGCGATCTTGTCGAGCTCGTCGCTCGTCCACGTCGTCATCGGCTTGTCTCCTTCCTGATGCTACTGCGCGTCGTCGCGGCAGCCACTCATCCCAGGCGACCGCTAGACGCCTTCGACGAGGATCACGTTCCCCTGCGAGGTCCGCAGGCGCAGCGCTTTCAGCGCGCGGTATGCCTCGGAGTCGTACCAGCGCTTCGCGTGCTCGAGGCTGGTGAACTCGGTCACGACCACGCGCGTCGGTCGCCAGCTGCCCTCGACGACCTCCAGGCGTCCGCCGCGCACCAGGAACTTGCCGCCGTACTGCTCGACGGTGGCCGGTACCGCCTTCCGGTACTCCTCGAACGCCGCGGGATCGGTGACGTCGAGGTCGACGATGAAGTAGGCCAGCATAGGCTCTCTCCTCGGATAGTCTGACGGCCGTGTTCGCCTTCTCCACGTCCGTGGCAAATCCCACGGCGTCGAGCCAGCCGCAAACGACACAGGCGGCCGACGGCCGCTTGGAGCACAGCCCAAGCGAGCCTCCCGGCCTCACGTCCGCGTCTCGCCCCGTGCGCGTCACTTACGCAGGCGATTCGGGAAGGCGGGATGAGGATGCTCGGCGATGCTTGTATAATCCTCCATAGAGCGCCTTGGCGCGTCGGGTGACCGGCAAGGTGCTGCCGATGCGGAGCTTGATGTACGCGACCAGCATACGAGGGGGCCGTCGCATGCGGGCCGACCAGGAGGATCTCGCCCACCGGACCGCGCGGGCGCCGCTGCGGGTCGGTCGAACCGCCGCCGGGTCTGCACTGCCGCCGGGGTTCGGGGCCGACCGAGACCTTGTTCATGATCATACCGTACGCCTGAAAGCCCCCAGGCCGGTAGACTAATCCTGCGGATTTCTTGCCTAATCATTCGAACTCTGCGACCATAGGGTGTTCAGCACTGCGGGGGCTGGTAAAGTGAGAAAGGAGGGAGCTATGCGTCAGCAGGCCGTCACGCAGGCGTCTGAGCAGAACGGCATGGACGTGGCGCTCGCCGCGTTGCGACAGAGCATTGCCCGCTGGACCGACAAGGAGGGGCTGCTTGGGACCGCAATTCCTGGCGTGTCGTTGGCGCGGCGGGGCGCTCCTACAGAGCCAATGAGCTACATGTACGAGCCGAGCCTATGCGTGGTCGCCCAAGGGGTCAAACGCGTGCTGCTCGGCGCCGACACCTATGTGTTGGACGCACACCATTGTTTGCTCACCGCCGTGGATCTCCCCACGGTGGTGCAGATTCTCCACGCCAGCCGGGAGCAGCCGTACCTGAGTCTCCTCGTGCAACTGGATCTGCGCGAGCTGGCCCAGCTGATGGCAGACAGCCAGCTGCCCCCGTCGCAGGCGCAGCCCGCCGGCCGGGGCATGGCCACCGGCGCGGTCACGGGGCCACTGCTCAGCGCCTGTCAACGGTTGCTCGACCTGCTGGCGGCGCCGCAGGATATCCCCATCCTGGCGCCGCTCATCCAGCGGGAAATCCTGTACCGGTTACTGGTGGGCGAGCAAGGGGCGCGGCTGCGCCAGATCGCGTCGGCGGGCAGTCCGAGCCAGCAGATCGCGCGAGCCATCGCGTGGCTGAAGCGGCACTACACCCGCCCACTGCGGATCGAGGACCTCGCCGCGCACGTCCATATGAGTCCCTCGACCTTCCATCAGCACTTTCGGGCGGTGACGGCCATGAGTCCGCTGCAGTACCAGAAATGGTTGCGGTTGAACGAAGCGCGGCGGTTGATGCTCACCGAGGGCCTGGATGCCGCGACCGCGGCGTTTCAGGTCGGCTATGCGAGCCCCTCCCAATTCAGCCGTGAGTACCGCCGGGTGTTTGGCGCGCCGCCGTTCCGCGATATTACGTCCTTGCGTCACATGGCTGGCAGTGCGAGAGTCTATGGCTACAGTCAAGTGGATCAGTAACACAGACGGCCTTTGCGTCCCGCTGCCCCGGCCGCAGGCCTCCGCTGGCGCCCCCCTTGCTGACGGCGATAGCGGCGGCCCCAGCGCCGTGGCAGCCACGGCGAGGTGCAGTGCCACAGCGTTGCCCATGAGAGCAGGGGGGGTCGTCACCGTCCATCGATTCCCCGATGGGAGGCGAGTCGTCCGCCTGAGCGAATTCGTAACATCCAATGGCCCGGACGTGCGGGTTTATCTCGTGGCGGCTGATGACGTCAGCGGCAGTGAGAGGGTCACGCGCGCCGGCTTCGTAGATCTGGAAGCCCTTAAGGGCGATAAAGGCCATCAAAATTACGAGCTGCCGGGCGGGGTAGATCTGGACCAATATCGCGCCGTGACGATCTGGTGTCGGCGCTTCGACGTGAACTTCGCGACAGCTGCGCTGCAACTCAAGAGGGAAATTTAGCTGCTGCTTTATACACGTGCGGTACAACGCCGGCCGCGGATCAGGTTGGAGACAACGCCGCGGCTGGCGACAGAGTCGCAGGATTCTGACGGTAGCCCCATAACACCCCTTCCGGATTTTCCTTGACTTCGCTGACCGTCCCATTCGATGATGCACGGATAGTGCTGCGAAGGTCGAGTACTCGATGACAGTGCGAGGACGGGTCGTCATGGCAAGGAGGAAGGGCGAACTCGCCAAGACCTTTGACCTCGCGATAGGTATGAGCCTGGCTATGCACTGGGCCTGGAGGCGGCCAATCTGTGAGCTCATAGGACCATGTCTACCTAAGAGAACGACGCCGATCGGCCCTTGAACAAGGAGGAAATGGATCATGGATGCGGATCACAAGAAGACCGCGCTGCGGATGATTCCCTACGGGCTCTATGTGCTGACCGCGCAGGGCAAGGATGGCTCGCGGACCGCTGCGACCGTCAATTGGGTGACCCAAGCCTCATTCGAACCCCCGCTCGTCGTGGTGGGCGTTAAAGCCGATTCGCATGCGAAGGCGGTGATCGGCTCGTCGGGGAGCTTCGCCCTGAATTTCCTCGGCAAAGGCCAGCAGGGCATCGCCTTTGGCTTCTTCAAATCGGTGGAAAGCGATGACAAGCAAATCGGCGGGCAGGCATATCGTCCGGGCAGCACCGGCTCACCGATCCTCGAGGCCACGCCGGCCTTCGTGGAATGTCGGGTGGTCGAGACCATCGAGCGCGGCGATCATGCTATCGTGGTCGGCGAGGTCGTCGATGCCGGCGTGACGAAGCAACCCGAGGGGCGCCCCGACGATGCCGTCCTGTGGATGAAGGATTTGGGAGAGAGAGTGTTCTACGGCGGCTAGCCCGTCTCGCGAACGAAGGCGGCGGTGACCTTTGCACCGCCGCCCAGCCTCACTGCCGCGGCGGTGATTCGCCAGGTTGACGCCCCCGTACCAGCTCTTCCAAGCGTTTCAAAGCGTCCGCCATTTCCTGACGCCCGCGCTCGCTGAGCTCCTGCAAGCGGGTAAGTTGGCTTTGTATATCGGCGGTCCGCCCCATCTGGAGGTAGGTGTAGACCGACAGGGCCAACGCCACCAAGGCCACAATAAGCGCCAGCACCGCGATGCCTGTTTGTCCCCGCTGATTGGTCAAACCCATGGTGTCTTTCCTATAGAGTGGGGCTGTTCTACAGTGCCGCTTGCGGAGGGGCGTGAGCACCGCTGTGCCGATTCCCCCTCTGGGAGAGCTCACACGGACAGGTTTTTTTCAGACATGACCCTGACCGCGTGCTTTACTCCCTCGCCCTCCGGGAGAGGGCCGGGGTGAAGGCGACGACGAGCATGTCCAAGCCGCCAACTTCCCTCACCCCCACCCTCTCCCAAAGGGAGAGGGGATAAAAGACCACCCTCCTCCAGAGACTGAACAGCCTCAAGCTGATTCCTGTCGCCAGGACGCCATCGGCAGCGTCCCAGTTCTATGCCGGGGGTGGTTGGATGCCTTGCCAGTAGCGACGCCCTTCTAGTCGTACCAGCCGCCCGAATCCTGGCGCCGGAAAGTGGCAGGCTACCAGGGTGGAATTCTCTGCCTCGATGCGGTCGAAGACTTGCCGCCGCATCCGTGCCGCCAGCTGTTGATCCATCTCGAAGATCACCGCCCAGTCGGTCTCAGTCACCTGGGCGGGATGGATGGCCACGTCGCCGAGGATGAAGGCACGCTGTCCGCCCGAGACGATGGCCAGGCTCATGTGGCCCGGGGTGTGCCCCGGCGTGGGGATGGCAGTGATCTCGCCGGTCAGGGCCCGCTCTCCCGAGAGCAGATCGAGCGCCCCCAAGCGCTCCAGCGGGCCGAGGGTCTCCTCCCAGTATTGGAACGGGAAGGAGGCCTGCACCTCCGGGCGCTTGAAGGTCTCCCAGTCGGCTTGATGGATGACATAGCGCGCCCGGGGAAAGGTGGCTCGCGGTTGGGCGCCGCCTTGCGCCAAATTCCAGCCCACATGGTCCGGATGCAGATGGGTGAAGAACACCAGATCGACGTCTTCTGGACGCACGCCTGCGGCCTGTAATTCGGACATCAGCCGCCCATCCACCCCGCCCGCCAGTGTATTGATCATGCCGGGATTCGTGGCCTGGCTGCCGATACCGGTGTCGACCAGGATCGTCCGCCCTTGCGAGCGCAGCAGGTAGCAGCCGTAATGGTTGCGCCAGGTATCAGGCCCGCCGAACACCTCCGGGTAGCGCTGGCGAAACGGCACCCAGGCCTCGGCCGGCACACTCGGGAAAAGCTGGCTTAACGGAAAGGGAAAGTCCCCCTCGCCGTCGGTCAGGGATAACACTTCGACATTCCCCACGGACAGTTTGCTCTCGGGCATGATTCACCTCCGCAGCGACGCGCCCGGTCGACGCGCGTGCATTGCGCCATTCCCCTCGTTATCTGGAGCCGCCGTCCTCACGCAACAGACGGCGCAACACTTTGCCGGCGGCGCTGAGTGGCAACGCCGCGCGAAACTCGATGAGGCGCGGCACTTTGTAGGCGGTCAACCGCTCCTGGCAGAAGGCGCGTAACTCCTTGTCGCTGATCAGTCGGCGCTGCTCCTCCTTGAGGACGACGCAGGCTTTCACCACCTCGCCGCGGTAGGCATCGGGCACGCCGACCACCGCCGCCATCTGCACCGCCGGATGCGCATAGAGGACCTCTTCCACCTCGCGGGGCCAGACCTTGAACCCCGCGGTATTGATTTGATCTTTCAACCGATCGACGATGGCGAAATAGCCATCGGCATCCATCTGCGCCACATCGCCGGTGTGAAACCATCCGCCAGCCATGGCCGCGGCGGTCTCTTGCGGGCGTTGCCAATACCCCTTCATGACCTGCGGCCCGCGGATCACCAGCTCGCCCGACTGGCCTACGGGCAGATCTGTCCCCGTCTCGAGATCGACGACCTTGGCGTCGGTATCCGCGATGGGAAGGCCAATGGACCCGGCTTTGGGGCGATGGATCGGGTTGGCATGCGTCAGCGGGCTGGTTTCAGTCAGCCCATAGCCCTCAACCAGCACCTCGCGCCCGACCAACTCGTCGAAGGCAGCCTTGACGCTCGGCGGCAAGGCGGAGGCATTGGTGCGGCAGGCCCGTAAGGAGGAATAGTCGACGCGGCGGCTGACCTCGTTGTGCAGCAAGGCGATGAACATCGTCGGCACGCCGAAGAGTCGCGTGGCCCGATAGCGTTCCACGGCGCGCGCCACCGTGGCTGGCCGAAAGCGCGATAGGACAATGAGGGTCGCCCCGGCATACAGTGGGACATTCATGACGCCGGACATCCCGCCGCTGTGGGACATCGGGATGGTCGCGATGCACGTTTCCGCGCCGGGCTCGAAGGCGTACCACGTGGCGAACTGGATGGTGTTGGCCACGATGTTACGGTGCGTCAGCATGGCGCCCTTAGGCGTCCCCGTGGTACCGCCGGTATACAGGATGACGGCGACATCCTCGTCCGGCGCGATGGAGGCCGCGCGCAGGCGTCGCCCGTCTTCGGCCAGCAACGCCTCGAAAGCCAAAGCTCCAGACGGCAACGCGTGCCCACCAGCTGAGGCCACCACGAGGGGGATGCCCATCTCGGCAGCCACGCCTGAGGCGATCGCCACCGTGTCTCCGGCCGCAATGAGTAACGAAGGAGCCGCATCGCCGAGCAGTTGTCGGAGCTCAGACTCCTTGATCGTGGGATTGAGCGGCACGACCGTGGCTCCCGCCAGCCAGGTGCCATAAAACCCGATGATCAACTCCGGCGAGTTGGGCAGGCAGATGGCCACCCTGGCGCCGCAATCGATGCCTAGACGCTGTATGCCAGCGGCCAGAGACCGAGCCCGGGAGGCGAGTTCGGCATAGGTCAGCGACGTCACTTCGGCCGCCGTGTCCTGGTCGAGATAGCGCAGGGCCAGCCGGTCGGGGTAACGTTCGAGGTTGCGCTCCAGCAGCCACCAGGCGGGAACGGTGGGGTAGTCGAGGGAATGGGGCAGGTCCTCTGGCCATGCCCCGAACCAGGGGCGGGATTGACCTGTCAACAGCCGGTGCTGCCAGGCAGGTCGAACCCCTTCTGACGGCATGATGTGGCATCTCCTCTACGGGAGCAGGGTCGTGACTCACATCGAACAGGTGATTTGAAGCATCGCCGGGATCAAGCTCAATCGAGCAGCCTTTCTCCTCAACCCCTTCTGCCTCAGATTCCGCTGGGCATCACGCCGCCTTGACGGCAACCTCCAGATTGTACCCCAAGTCGAGCGCGCGCAAGTTCTGCTCGTGAAAGCGGGGAATCACCGCCAGCATGGCCTGGCGCATGGCGTCGAAGTCCATGCCAGCGATGCGCGTCAAGGCGCCGAGCATGATCATATTGGCGAACAGCGGGTTGTCGAAGTGTTGCTTCGATAGCGTCGTCGCCGGGACCGCCACGTGGCGCTCAGGGTCGTCAGAGCGGACTTCCTCGACCATCTCAGGATCGTACAGAATTTTGCCCTGGCAGTAGTCGTAAAACTTCTTGTACGCTGGCGAGGAGAAGGCCACGAAGACGTCGGCGCTTTCCACCACCGGGCTGTCCACGTAGTCAGGCGAGATCACCACCTGGGCGCGCACATAGCCGCCACGCGTCTCGGTGCCGTGGCTCTTCAGCATGGTGACGCGGTGGCCCTGATTGATGGCACACAGCCCGAGGATCTGGCCCATGCGGATGACGCCCTGGCCGCCGAAGCCCGAGATCAGGATCTCCGTCCGCGTCTTGGCTGGGGCTTGCGTCGCCATCTCAATGCGCCCCTTTCCGCCCGCCGTTTGCGGCCAGCTGCTCGCGCACCCGCGCCCCCATCTCCCGCAACAGCCTGGAAAACTCCGGCCGGCTGTTGGAGGCGTCGTGTTTGATGCCGGTCTCCCAGGCGAAATCGCTGTCGCCGCCGTCGGTCTTCTTCCCCGTCGTATGCTCGTGAATCCACTCCAGGTTTTTCAACGTATCGCGGGTGCCGAGGGCGTAAGCGCCGAAGTTCTCGTTACAGGGGAAGCGCACGTGCACGAAGGAAAAGCCGTCGTTCTGTAAGGCCTTCTTGACGATCTTCACCGTCTGTTGCCACTGCGTGGCCGTCGTCTCGGCCACAAAGGTGGCGCCGGCCGCCTTGACGATGTCACAGGGATCGTAGGGCGGCTCCACCATGCCGTAGGGGCTGGAGTTGGTGACGTAGCCCGATGGCGTCGTGGGCGAGAATTGGCCGCCGGTGGATTCATACCCCATGTTGTCCTCGCAGATGACGGTGACGCCGAGGTTGCGCCGCGCCGCGTGTACCAAGTGGGAGGTTCCGATGGAGGCGGCATCCCCATCGCCGACCACGATAAGATACTTCTTATCGGGCTGGGCGATCTTGAGGCCGGTGGCCACCGCCAGCGCTCGCCCATGTGTGGCGCCGAAATTGTCCCCGCCCCAAGTCGCATACGTTTGACGGCCGACGCAGCCGATGCCGGTGCCGAAGATCACGTCCTCCTGTTGCAGACCGAGTTGGTCGAGGGCTTGCAGTAGCCAGTTCTCGATCATGCCGATGCCGCAACCGTGGCAGGCCTTGGTGGGAATTTGGCTCGGTCGCAGGTATTTCTGGGCCAGCTTGTTCATCACTTGACCTCCGTCCAGATATAAGGCAGCTCAGGGACACGCTGTCGCGCGACCACGCCTTCGAGGGCCTGCACCACCTCGCTGACGGTGTGCAGCTCGCCGCTCTTACCCATGAAGTGCACCCTGGCTTTGTCCGGCGCCGCGCGCATGACCTCGCGCACCAGTTGGCCGTCGTAGTTGAGCTCACACACCAGATAGCGCACGTCGCGGGCAAATAGCTCGTCCGGGAACGGCCACAGCGAGATCAGCCGCAGAAAACCGGCCCTGATCCCACGCCGCCGCGCCTCCAGCACCCCGGTCTTGACGGTACGCGCCGGCGCGCCATAGGCCACCGCGATAACCTCGGCGTCGTCGAGCCCGACCGCCTCATAGCGCAGCAACTGATCGCGGTGGTGGCGGATCTTGTTGACCAGGCGGTACGTCTGCGCCCATTGCGCCTCCATCTCCTCGATGTCGTAGCCCTCCTCGGTGTGGGTGTAGGCCGAGACGCAGACGCCGCTCCCCAAGCCGATGACGTTGGGGGGCACGTCGATGGCCGGGGAGCCCACGGGGTAGAAGGGCATGCCGAGGTTGAAACGCCGGGGCACGACGATGTCGGAGAGGGCCTCGTAGTCGTCCGGCAGGAAGAGGTCTTCCCACATATCAGAAATGACCTGATCGGTGAGGATGGTGACCGGCGTGCGGAAGCGCTCGGACAGGTTGAAGGCGTCGATCACCAGCCAGAACGTCTCCTGCACGCTGGCCGGGGACATCACGATGGTCTCGAAGTTGCCGCCGTGGGTGCAATAACGCGAGACGTAGAACTCGCCCTGGCCCGGGGCGCCGGTGATGCCGCTGATGGGGCCGACGCGCATGGCATCGACCACGACCAACGGGATCTCGTTGGTGATCGCCCAGCCGTAGGCGTCGTGCATAAGCGTGTACCCCGGCCCTGAGGTGGCGGTCATGGCTTTGAGCCCACCGAGGCTGGCCCCGGCCGCCATGTGCATGCCTGCCAGCTCATCCTCCGCCTGCAAGTAAAAGCCGCCGACCTGCGGCAAGCGCTTGGACATATATTCCGCGATGTCGGTCGCCGGAGTGATGGGATAGCCGGCGAAGACGCGGCATCCCGCCGCTACAGCGCCTTCGGTGAGGGCATACGTGCCGGCTTCCAGCAGCCGTTTGCCGCTGCGAAAGCGTCGACTCCACTCGACCCAGGGTGCCACCAATTCTTCATGCACCGCGACGTCAGCCATGGCCATCGTAGGGTTCCTCTCTTCGGGCCGTCATCGGCCCTCATGCGCCGCCGCGACGCCAACCTCCTTCGGGGAGACATCGAGGCAGAAGTCGGGGCAGATCTGGTAGCACAGCATACAACCGATGCAATTTTGTTCATGCGCCACGAACATGGGAATCCAGCCGAGCTTATTGGGGCTTTGGCGCCAGGCGAAGACATCGACGGGGCAGATGTTCAGGCAAAAGCCGCAGGCTTTGCACATGTCCTCGCTGAGGATGACGTCCCACTTGCCGGCGTTTTTTTTGAACTCTTTCTTCTCGGGTTTAAACAGCGGCATCCTGTCCTCCCAACCGACCAGCGGGCTGTGGACGCGCTGCCAGCACCCTGAGGGTCGATCGCTGGGATCAATGAAGGCTATGCGTCTCGCTCGCAGGGTACAAGCCTCAGGCGTTCGGAGTCAAGCCGAAATTTCCCTCGGGATATGCCTCCCAGTGCTTGCCCGCCAGCCAATGTTCGCGTTTCGGGCGCTCTCCCCTTCCCTCACCCCAACCCTCTCCCCGAGGGAGAGGGGCCTGGACCAGGCCCGTATGTCCTTGACCGTAGCCGCATGGCCAGCTGTCGTCTGTCCTCTGCCGTCGACGACCTTGATCATTGCGCCTCTAGGGTGGTAGCGCTCTCCATGGCTGACACCACAGCCTATGTATGTCTCGCCAGAAACTCGGTGACGGTGTTCATAAACTCCTGCGGCTTCTCCAAGGCCGGCGAATGCCCACAGCGCTCAATGACATGAAGCGTGGAGTTGGTGAGGGCGCGATGGTACAGCTCACCACAGTTGAGGGGGACGATGGCATCCTGTTTCCCCCAGACGATCAGCGTCGGCGTCTTCACCCCCCGCAAATAGGCGGGTAGCGCCGGATTGTGGAAATACGGCTTCCAGCACAAGCGCGAGGTCATCTCCCGATTGCGCCATTGCACCGCTTCCTCTTCCGGCGTGAGCTGGCGATTGACCAATGCCTCATAGTCAGGGACCTGCGTCGGGTCATAAAATCGCAGCTTTTTCACCACGTCCTGGGAGACCATAAGGATCTCGGCGATATCGCCGACCTCCGGCTTGATCCCCGCCGCATCCACCAGCACCAGACTTTTCAGATAGGGCGGGCACATGGCAGCGATCTCTGCCGCCAGCCAACCGCCCATGGAAAAACCCATGAGGTGGACGGGCACGAGTCCCAACTCCTCCATCGCCTGGCGATAGAAATGCGCCATATCGTTCATGGTGTTAAGCCAGCCGGGCCGCGTGGACTGATCGTAGCCAGGATGGGAGGGCGCATACACCGTGAACCGTTGCGACAGCTCGCGGTGATATCTTTGCCAGCCCGGATGGCCGCCGGCTCCATGGAGCACGAGTACTGGTGCGCCGCTCCCGCCTTTCCGCATCTGCAGACGGGTTCCTGCCACTTCGATCAATTGTTCGGTATAGTCAGCCATCGCGCTTCTCCCCATCGCTGCCAAAGCATCATCGCCCGTGGCAAGGGGGCCATTCCCCTGCACGCCTTCGCTCGCCTGCCAAGGGAGGGCCCCGTTAGACCAGGCGATCTACTCATAGGGCTGGAGTTCGATCTCGTGCAGGGCTGGGATGACCTCTTTCCCCAGCAGCTCGATGGAACGCATCACGGCTTGATGCGGCATGGGTCCCTCATTACCGTAGATATGCAAATAGCCCGGATTCAGACGCTGGATCACCTCAGTCAATTTCTTGATGACCGTCTCAGGGTTGCCCACGATGATGTTGTTGACCGCCCGCAGCTCGTCGTACCCCATCGCCTTGCCGAACGTTCCCGTGCCGATGGTGGGGCGGCTCATTTTCACCCGCAGCGCCTCACGGGACTGATAGCCTGGAGGATCGTTATGCTCTCGGGGGCCGCGCTGGCGATGATTCTCCGTCCACATGAAAGTGCGCCCGAGCTCGATGGCCTTTTCGTCGGTATCGGCGCACAGCACCCGCAGCAGGTAGCCGAAGTGTTCCGGACCTGGCTTGAAGCCAACCTCCCTAGCGGTCTCGATATACACGCCCTTGAGGTACTCAGTCATGTTCACGAGGGCGCCGAGATTCATGTATGGATGGCGGTGCTTGGCGGCCCACACCACGCTCTCGGGGCTGCCCGTGCCCGGGAACCAGATGTCGGGGTGGGGCTTTTGCACCGGCAAGACCCAGGGATTGACGGCGCGATAGTGATAATACTTGCCCTCGTAGCGGAAGGGGCCGGGCGTCGTCCAGCACTTGATGATCAGATCGTGGGCTTCTTGGAAGCGCTCGAAGTTCTCGGTAGGATCGATGCCGCCATGCAGGGACTCAACCGCCGTGCCGCGCACAAAGCCGGAGATGATGCGACCGCCGGAAATGCAGTCTAACATGGCGATCTCCTCAGCCATACGCACCGGGTCGTTGATGGCGATGACGTTGCCGAGGATGGCGATCTTCGCCTTCTTGGTCACCTTGCTGATGACCGCCGCGTCGATATTCACCGAGGGCTTCATGCACCAGTATGAGGCATGGTGCTCATTGGTCATGATGCCGTCGAAGCCGACCTCGTCGGCCAGGGCGTACTGTTCGTGATACTGGTTATAGAGCACATGGGCCTTCTGGGGATCGAAATAGGTGTTGGGAAAATCCAGCCGACCGGAAGGGTACTTGGCCAGATCTTCATCGGTGACGTAGCCATAGGGTTGTTCCGAAAACCAGAACACCTCGATGTGCTGTTTCATGGCCATCTCCTTTCGGTTGTCGCCCTATGATGATGAAGGCGAGAGGCCCCCGCCCTCTCCGATCTCCCTACCACACAGGACCCTCCGCATCTCATGCCGGCGGAGCAGAATCCTAGCTCTTCATACGGCAGCGATGACGGCGGGAGACCAATCGAACATTTGGTCGATGGACTATCACGAAGCCGCAGCCATGTCAAGACATTCGGCGTATGCCGTTGCATTGCCTGGATCGACGGCCCTTCGTGAGCGCCGTTCGCCGGCACCGCCTTCGTCACGGGGAACCGTCCAGCACAGGATGCGAGGCTCCTCCGGCTCACCTTCACCCGAACCCTCCCCCATCGAGGACATATGCGCCAGCTTAAGGGATCGGAGGCACAAGAGTTCTCTCTCCCCTCGGGAGAGGGTGAGGGTGGCTCCAAGCGCCTCTCACAGCTTGGGCTTCCCTCACCCCCGCCTTCTCCCAGCGGGAGAGGGGCCTGCACCGGGCGCGTATGCCCATCAAGGGGAAGGGCCATGCACCCCCTGTCAGCTCTCCCTCCGGGAGAGGGTGCGGAAAGGAGACGAGATTACTCAGAATGGGCTGAAGGTGGAGTGGGAAGGCGGACACCGATATCGTCGAGGAACATGACGATGGCGTCTTCATGGTTGTCGCTGTAATACCGCTTGCGTACCGCCACCGGTGCAAAACCGAAACGTGCGTAGAGGCGCTGAGCGCCGCGATTTGAGGCACGCACCTCCAAGATCGCTTGGCGCGCCCCGAGCTCGCGCGCCCGCGTCAAGACGCCCGCCAGCAGTTGCTGGCCGACGTGTTGGCGGCGGAAATCGGGATGGACGGCAAAGTTGGTGATGTGCAGTTCATCGGTAATCAGCCAGGCACAGGCATAGCCCGCTATGTGTCCCTGGCGTTCGCCGGCGGCGACGCGCGCTACGAAGAGATGGGCCAAGTCAGGATCGTGCAACTCTTGGCGAAAGATCTCCCGTGGCCACGGCGAGGTGAAGGACGCCGCCTCGATCGCCACGACGGCGTCTAGGTCAGCCTCCGTCATAGCCTCTACGCGTACGGGTAACCAAGCGGACTGTAGGGATGGCTTCATGGCTGACTACGGGCGGCTGCCAGGGGCCGGCTGGGAATGCGTTCCAGGTGCCGGGTGACCGTATCGAGGAGGTAATATTCATCGACCAGCTGGGCTAGCACATAGACGTCGGTACGCCCATGTCGCACATGCCGAAAGAAGTGGGCATGGCCGCAGAACATATACCCCGGCTGCAGGACGTCAAGGATGTGCCGCAAGGCCGGCACAGCATGGTCCGGCTCGCGGCCTAAACCCAGGCCGGCCGGACAGCCATGGGCCAACAGGACGTCGATGGGCTGCCCCTGCAACGCCTGCATGGCGGCGACATCGTTCCGGGTGAAAAAGCTGGCGGCGGCGGGATCAGAGGGATCGGGCTCGGACGTCTCTGAATAGAGCGGATCATAGGCCCCATTCAGCCCGGCGATACGGAGCGCCTCATCCCCGCGCGTCACCGTCACGACCTGCCCCGTCTTGATGTGCCGTAGATTCTTGACATCACGCCGACCCGCCTCAATGTCGGCGATCGCTGGCGGCCAATCGTTGTTGCCGTAAATCCAATAGACCGGACGGGCCAGCGAACGATAGTGACACATATCCCCGACTTGCAGCATGAGGTCGCAGTCAAGGGCAGCCACGACCTCCTGGAAATAGGCGATGGTCGGTTGTTGGGTGGGCTCGAACCAGCCGTGAATGTCGCCGAAGATGGCCACACGCATGGCGACCGCTAGCTCGCGCGCCGCTCGGAGACCAGCATGGGAGGCTTTTTCCCCAGGATCACATCGGCGTCGATGGTACATTCGCGGAGGTCGGTGCGCGATGGAATCTCGTACATGATATCCAGCATGACCTCTTCCAGGATGGCCCGTAAGCCCCGCGCCCCCGTTTTGCGGCGCGCCGCTTCCTTCGCGATCGCCTGCAAGGCATCCTGGCTGAAGGTGAGGCGGATTTTCTCATAGTCGAAGAGACGCTGGAATTGCTTCACCAAGGCGTTTTTGGGCTCGACCAGGATGCGCACCAAGTCATCCTCGCTGAGTTCGTCGAGCGTGGCCACCACCGGCAACCGGCCTACCAACTCAGGGATCAGGCCGTACTTGATGAAGTCTTCCGGCTGGCACTGGCTCAAGACCTCTTGCGTGTCGTCGGCTTTGGCGTCCACGCTGGCAGTGAAGCCCATGCTGCGCTTGCCGATGCGCGAGCGGATGATCTGATCGAGGCCGACGAAAGCACCGCCGCAGATGAACAGAATGTTGGTGGTATCGACCTGGATGAATTCCTGATGTGGATGCTTACGGCCGCCCTGCGGAGGCACGTTGGCCACCGTCCCTTCGATGATCTTCAAAAGGGCTTGCTGCACGCCTTCTCCTGACACATCACGCGTGATCGAGGGATTTTCCGACTTGCGACTCTTCTTGTCGATCTCATCGATGTAGATGATGCCGCGTTCGGCCTTTTCGATATCGTAGTCTGCGGCTTGCACCAGCTTGAGGATGATGTTTTCCACATCCTCGCCGACGTAGCCAGCCTCGGTCAGCGTCGTCGCATCGACGATCGCGAAGGGCACTTGGATGATGCGGGCCAGCGTCTGGGCTAGCAGGGTTTTTCCGGACCCGGTGGGCCCCACGAGAAGGATGTTGCTTTTCTGCAGTTCGACGTCGCTGCTGCTGCCGAAATTGCCGAAGAGCTTTTTGTAATGATTATAGACGGCGACGGATAGCACGCGCTTGGCGCGCTCCTGGCCGATGATGTAGGCATCCAGTCGCTGTTTGATTTCCTTGGGCGTGATCAGACGATGGGCGTTGGACGGCTGCTCAAATGTCGTGGCCGAGTCCTCAGCCAGAATATCGTTGCAGAGGTTGACGCACTCATTGCAGATATAGGCTTTGGACCCTGCGATCAGGCGCTTCACTTCTCGCTGGTGCTTGCCGCAAAAGGAGCACCGCATCGCGCCGTCCCTGCCTTCTGCCCTGGCCATTCGTCTCTCCTTACAGTAGTTGACTGCTATTACCTCAGCTTCACCTCGGGCAACCGGAGGCTACGTGTCGGGGAGGCCAAACCGATGATGCGGAGAACGCGGCGATTGCCGTTACGATGACTGTACCACATTTCCCCCCACCTCACAAGGTATTTTCCCGCCTGGAATAAGGTTTCCCACGTCTGATGCGCCGGAAAAACCTCTTGCATTCCCACCGATGCTGCCCTAGAATTGGAGAGTTTAGAGGCTGTCTCACAAAGGCTACACCGATGTCACCACCCTCCGGCCGCTGCGTGTCCACTTCCTGCGGGCAAGACACCGTGATGTTCCTCACCGTTTGCCTGTTGCGGTGAAGATATGCGACAACATCCATCACCCCAAATCAAGAGCGAAGCTGGCGCTTGTTCTGGACCGCCATCGTCTGCCGTGCACCGCAGTTTGGAGGGGATGGTGGCCGGGCTTCCTGCACAGGCAACGCGATCAGTGGCTGTGCAAGCTCATGGTCATGACGTGTGTGAAGAGGGATTGGTATGGGGATCGAGTATACCGACATCCAGGAGAAGCTTAAGGAGTTAGAAGAGCGGCACCGACGCGCCGAGTTGGGGGGCGGCCACGAACGCATCGATCGCCAACACAAAGCGGGAAAACTCACGGCCCGTGAGCGCCTCAAACTCCTCCTGGATGAGGGCAGTTTTCAGGAGTTGGACAAGTTCGTGACGCACCGCTGCACCGATTTCGGTATGGAGAGAATGCAGGTGCCCGGCGACGGCGTGGTGACCGGCTGGGGCACGATCGATGGCCGGCAGGTGTTTGTGTTCGCCCAGGATTTTACCTTCGTGGGCGGCACGCTGAGCGGCGCCTATGCCGAAAAGATCTGCAAAATCATGGACCTGGCGACCAAGACGGGTTGCCCGCTCATCGGCCTCAACGACTCCGGCGGCGCTCGCATTCAAGAAGGCGTCATCAGCCTGGCTGGTTACGCCGACATCTTTCTGCGGAATACCCTCGCCTCGGGTGTGGTGCCACAACTGTCGGCGATTATGGGCCCCTGCGCCGGAGGCGCGGTCTATTCGCCCGCCATCACCGACTTCATCGTCATGGTCAAAGACACCAGCTACATGTTCGTGACCGGTCCAGAAGTGGTGAAAGCGGTGACGCACGAAGATGTCGAGTTTAACGAACTCGGCGGCGCCATGACCCACAGCATCAAGAGTGGCGTAGCGCACTTCGCGGCGGAGACTGAGGAAGAGTGTCTGTGGATTCTGCGCGAACTCCTGAGTTTTATGCCGCAAAACAACGCTGAGGATCCGCCGCGCAAAGCCTGCACCGATCCCATCGATCGCACCGACGATCGCCTACGGCAGATCGTCCCGGTCAATCCGAATAAGCCCTACAACATCAAAGAGATCATCGCCATCGTCCTGGACGAGCAATATTTCTTCGAGGTCCAACCGCTCTTCGCCCAAAACATCGTCATCGGCTTTGGACGCCTGAATGGCCGTCCGGTGGGCATCATCGCCAATCAGCCGAATTACTTGGCCGGCACATTGGACATTAACTCGTCGATCAAGGCGGCGCGCTTCGTGCGCTTCTGCGATGCCTTCAACATCCCCCTCGTGACCTTTGTCGATGTCCCCGGCTTCCTTCCCGGCACGGCGCAGGAGTACGGTGGCATCATCAAGCACGGCGCCAAGCTGCTCTATGCCTACTGCGAGGCCACCGTGCCGAAAATCACCGTGATCACCCGCAAGGCCTATGGCGGCGCCTACGACGTCATGTCGAGCAAGCACATCCGCGGCGATATCAACCTAGCCTATCCGACGGCGGAGATCGCGGTGATGGGACCAGAGGGCGCAGTGAACATCATCTTCCGACGCGACATCCAGGAGGCGGCAGATCCGGCGGTGATGCGTGAGGAAAAGGTGGCGGAGTATCGACAGAAGTTCGCCAATCCCTATATCGCCGCCTCGCTGGGCTATATCGACGAGGTGATCGACCCGCGGGAGACGCGTCCCAAGCTCATCCGCGCCCTCGAGATGCTGCAAAACAAACGCGACACCAACCCGCCGAAGAAGCATGGCAATATTCCGTTGTAAGAGACAGGGCTGTGCGACGACTGAGGACTGAGGGGTGGAGGTGTGATCTTCAGTCCTCAGCATTCTTTTTTGGATGTCGTGTTGGAGGTCTTCATGTTCCGTAAAGTCCTCATCGCCAACCGCGGTGAGATCGCCATCCGCGTGATTCGAGCTTGCCGAGAGCTTGGTATCAGCCCGGTGGCGGTGTACTCACAGGCCGACCGTCACGCCCTGCACGTTCAGATGGCCGATGAGGCGTATCTGATCGGACCTCCCCCCGCCACCGAAAGCTACCTCGTTATCGATCGCCTCATCGACGCCGCTCTGACCGCCGGCGCTGAGGCGATCCACCCCGGCTACGGCTTTCTGGCGGAAAACGCCGACTTCGCGCGGGCGTGCGAACAGCAAGGACTGATCTTCATCGGTCCACCCAGCGACGCCATCGCCTTGATGGGCGACAAAACGGCGGCACGGCGGGCCATGCAGGCGGCCGGCGTGCCTGTGGTGCCCGGCATCGATCACTTTCTGCAAGACGACGAGGAAGCGCAGCGGGTCATCGCCACCATGGGCTATCCGGTGATGATCAAGGCTGCCCTCGGCGGCGGCGGCAAGGGTATGCGCCTGGTGCGTGACGAGCGCGAGTTGGCGGAGGCATTACGCGCCGCCCGGTCGGAGGCACGTTCATCCTTCGGCGATCCCGCCATCTACATCGAAAAGTACATCCCGAGCCCACGACACGTGGAAATCCAAGTCCTGGCCGATGCCCACGGTCACATCATCCATCTGGGGGAACGCGAATGCTCGCTGCAGCGCCGCCACCAGAAGGTGGTGGAGGAGGCGCCTTCGCCCATGATGACGGCGGAGTTGCGGGCGCGCATGGGCGAGGCGGCGGTGCGCGCGGCGCAGGCGGCGGACTACCGTAATGCCGGGACGGTGGAGTTCCTGGTCGATGCGACCGGCCATTTCTACTTCCTCGAAATGAACACCCGCTTGCAGGTCGAACATCCGGTCACCGAAATGGTCACCGGCCTCGACCTGGTCCAGGCGCAACTGCGCATCGCCGCCGACGAGCCCCTGCCGTGGCGCCAGGATGACATCGTTCTGCGCGGCGCAGCCATCGAGTGCCGGATCTATGCCGAAGACCCCGCCTACAATTTCCGCCCCTCGCCGGGTCGCATCACGGCGTTACAGGCGCCGGCCGGCCCTTGGGTGCGCGATGAGCGCGGCGTGTTTGCCGGCGGCGAAGTCAGCCCTTACTACGATCCGATGATCTCTAAACTGGTGGTCTGGGGAGCTAGCCGCCCGGAGGCGATCGCCCGCATGCGACGCGCCCTCGATGAGTATGTGATCGCCGGCATCAGGACGACGATCCCATTCCACCGCTGGCTCATGGACGATGAGGAGTTTATGGCTGGACGTCTGGACACCGGTTTCATCGAACGCCGGTACCGTCCATTGCGGGAGAAACCCGATAGCCTCACCCAGGACATGGCTGTGATCGCGGCGGCGCTCGATTATCTCACGACCAGTCGGCAAACGGCGGCAGTGCCGGTGACGAACGGCGAACGCAGTGGAGTGAGCCCATGGAAGCTCGCCGGTCGTGTCGATCTCATGCGGCGGAGGGGATAACGTGCGTTTGCTCGCCGACGTTGATGGCACGACGATTCCTATCGAGATCGACGATGGCGACGGCCCAGGGTTAGTGCGCGTCAAAGTCGATGATCGTGAGTATCTGCTCGACGTCGCCAATCCTTCTCCCGGCCTGTATTCACTCCTCGTCGAGGGCAAGGTGTTCAACGCCCATGTGGCATTGCGACGGGGTAAACGCGATGTGCGCCTGGGCGCCTGGAATGCCACTATCGACATCAGTCCGGCGCTCAGCAAGCGTCCAGAAGCGAAGGCATCGAGCAGCGTGGGTGGACGGCAGGAGATCACGGCGCCGATGTCGGGGCGCATCGTACAAGTCCTCGTACAGCCTGAGCAGCTTGTCCAGGAAGGCGAGAGCCTAGTCATCGTCGAAGCGATGAAGATGGAAACCGAGATCCGCTCGCCCATGCGTGGACATGTGAAAGACGTCCAGGTGCAAGCGGGCATGGCGGTCGAGGTCGGCCAACGTTTGCTGGTGGTCGAGGGACATTAAACCAAGGAGGAGCTCTGTGGCCAACGACAAGGATCTTGAGCGTATACGGCGAGCCAAGGATGGCTGGGAGGTCCACATCCTCCACAAAACCCTCGAACGCCTCCAGGAACGCAAAGCGCAGTTTACCACGGCGAGCGGCATTTCTCTCGAACGCCTTTATACGCCCCTTGATCTGGCCAGCATCGATTATCAGACCGCCCTGGGCTTTCCCGGCGCATATCCCTTCACCCGTGGCGTGCAACCCTCGATGTACCGCGGCCGCTTCTGGACCATGCGACAGTATGCCGGCTTCGGCACCGCCGAAGAATCCAACCAGCGCTACAAATACCTCCTCAACCAAGGCCAGACCGGCCTCAGCGTCGCCTTCGACCTGCCGACACAGATCGGCTACGACTCCGACCATCCGATGGCGGCGGGCGAGGTCGGCAAAGTCGGGGTGGCGATCGACTCCCTGCGGGATATGGAGCGGTTATTCGACGGCATCCCCCTCGACAAAGTGAGCACCTCGATGACCATCAACGCCACCGCGGCGATCCTGCTTGCACTGTATGTCGCGGTGGCCAAGAGGCAAGGAGTCGATCCCCAACTGCTGCAAGGTACCCTGCAAAACGACATCCTCAAGGAATACATTGCCCGCGGCACCTATATCTATCCGCCCGAGCCTTCGATGCGTTTGGTGACTGACGTGTTTGCCTACGCCAAGGATCATCTGCCACGGTGGAACACCATCAGCATCAGCGGTTATCACATGCGGGAGGCCGGCTGCACAGCCGTGCAGGAGGTGGCGTTTACCCTGGCGGACGGCATCACCTACGTCGAGGCCGCGCTGCGGGCGGGGCTCAGCATCGATTCGTTCGCCTCGCGGCTGTCGTTCTTTTTCGGGGTCCACAACGATTTCCTGGAGGAAGTCGCCAAATTCCGGGCAGCGCGTCGCCTGTGGGCCCGCATCATGCGGGAACGCTTCCACGCCCAGGATCCGCGATCGTGTATGTTGCGCTTTCACACCCAAACCTGTGGCTGCACCTTGACGGCCCAGCAGCCGGAGAACAACATCGTCCGTGTCACCCTGCAGGCGCTAGCGGCGGTGCTGGGCGGCACGCAATCCCTGCACACCAACGCCCTCGATGAAGCCCTGGCCCTGCCGTCGGAGATGGCGGCCCGCATCGCCCTGCGCACGCAACAGATCATCGCCCATGAAAGCGGCGTCGCCGATGTGGTCGATCCCGTCGGCGGCTCCTATGCCATCGAAGTGCTGACCACGCGTCTAGAGGAAGAAGCCTTGGCCTATATCGAAAAGATCGATGGGATGGGCGGCATGCCGCGGGCCATTGAGCAAGGCTATGTGCAGCAGGAGATTCAGCGCAGTGCCTACGAATATCAACGAGCGGTGGAGCAACGCCGCGTGACCGTCGTCGGCGTCAACGAGTATGTGCTGCCAGAAGAGCACCCAGTGCAGATCATGCGCATCGATCAGCACGTCGCGGAGGCTCAGCTGCAAAAGCTCGCCGCGTTCCGGCGCGAGCGCGATAGCGGTCGCGTCGCAGCGGCGTTGGACCGCCTGCGCGAGGCCGCTCAGGGCACGACGAATTTAGTGCCGATCATGTTAGAGGCCGTTGAGAGCCATGCCACGTTGGGCGAGATCTCGGATGCCTTGCGGGAGGTCTTCGGGGAGTATCGCGAACGGGTGACGCTGTAGAGGAAGGGCAGAGCGAGGTGTGACCATGAAATGTCCTAAATGCGGCTACACCAGTTTTCCCCATCTGGAAAGCTGTCGCAAATGCGGCCACGGGTTGGCTGAAGTGCGCGAGTTCTTCGGGGTATACGCCTTGCCTCCCAATCCCCCCGATCTGATGCTGGCTTACGAGGCGCTCCAAACCGACGCTATGGAGACAACCGTCGCCGAGGTCATGCCAGCGGTCGATCTCGAGCAACTGGAGGAGATCGATCTCGACCTCGCCAACGCTGCCGATGCGGCCGCATCTCCGGCGGAAGAGCCCGAGCTCGCGGAGCTCTCCCGCGACATCGTCCCGACTTTCGATCGCGATCCCGAACCGGGGAGTCCACTGTCCTCGCCAGCGTCCACCGTGGAACGGCCGGACGACAAAGAGCCCATCGTGCTCGACCTCAGCGATCTTGAAGGCCTGACGATCGAGCTGCGGGAGGTCGCTGAGGAAGAGGAACGTCATTCAGAGGCGCCGATCTTCGACGTCGATGAGGAGGAGGAATCGCTGACTCGCGCAGAGGCAGGAGCAGGCCTGGACGCTGACGACCGCGAGACACCTCCCGAATACATCCTGGAGATCGATGAGGAACTCGAACTCGAAGTGGATGAGTTCGAACGCGAGGATGCCGACGACGAGGATGACGATGACCGCGAGCGCTGAGGAAACTCCCGGATACGTACCCGCGGGATTTTGGCGCCGAGGGCTCGCCGCCCTCTGCGATGCATCGCTTTTACTGACGGCGGCCCTGGTCCTGTTCATGGAGCTACTGGCGGCGTTGACGCTGGCTGCACGCTATGGGTGGGTGTCGCTCGAAGCTCCTGAGAGACATCTAGTCGTGTGGGTGCTCCTTGGATCGTTGTGGTGGCTCGCGGCTTTCGTCCTGCTCCCTATCTTCTACTTCACGGTGTGCGAGGGAGCCTTCGGTCAAACCTTTGGCAAGGGGCTGTTCAGCCTGGTGGTCATCTCAGCGGAAGGTCGCCCGATCGGTTACGGTCGCGCCTTCGCCCGCTTGCTAGCCCTCCCTTATTCGGTAGTACCTGCCGGTTTGGGGCTGTTGTGGGGAGCCCTTCCCCCTGCGAAACGCACCTGGCACGATTACATCAGCGTCACGCGCGTCGTGTGTCCGCTTTAGCCGTGTTGTTACTGCGGCCGCCGGCTGAGTAGCAGCAGGCTGTTCCCGCCGCCCAGAAACGTCCCCTGGGACACCGCGATGATAAAGGCCGGATAGGAACGCTGGCGGAGAATGGCCACGCCGCTCACCACGCCATCGAATTGCGGTGTGATCGCCGTCAGCGAGTAGCCAAATTCCTGTTGAGACAGGACGACCACATCGCCCCCGGCGTAGAGATTCACATTGGCGAGAACGTTGCCGATGGATCGGGTATTGCGTGGAACGACGACATCCTGGCGCCCGTCACCGTTGAGATCGGCTACCGCCATCCAGGGCTCGAGGAAATACGGAAATGGTCGGTTAACCCGGCCTGTGGTCTCCCGCCACACCTCCACGACGCTGTAACCGCCGCCCACGCGATCGCTGCTGCGGTAGAGTTCCTGCTGTCCGCGATACACCCGCAATTGCCGGCTTTCGTCGATCAAGACGAGATCATGGCGACCATCTCCCGAGAGCTCCGCCATCGCCACCCCCGTGGCCCGAAAGACCTTCGGCACCTCGACGCGCTCTTGCCGGCGTAACCGTCCGCCCTCATAGGCATACAGCGTCGCTCGCCCGACGGTGAAGAAATCCCGCAGGTCGTAAGGCTGGCCCCACACGGTGTCATTTACCCCATCGCCATCGGTGTCTAGAGCCGCAAGGAGGACTTCGATGTGGTCCTGCAGGACTTGCAGGCGACCATTGCGATAGCTCAGTATCGCCCCGTCGAGAGCATTGTTGATGTATTGATTGACGATGATCTCTTGGCCTGGATTTTTATCGATCTCGGCACACTGGACCGTCATGAGGGTGGAGGCCACGCCCGGGGTGTACTCGTCAATGAACTCTATCTGCTCGCCATTGAGCTGATAGACCAACACCTTCTTGCCATCGGTGACGACGATGTCTTCGCTGCCCTCCGCCACGACGCCGCAGACGTCCATACTGGTCACCAGAAAGGGGAGGGCGATCAATTCTTTCATGGTCTTCCCAAGGTCCAACGTCGAGAGGTCCAAGCGATAGCCCGGCGGCGGTTTGCGCGCCTCGCGGAAGAGGCCAGGACGAACTTGCGGACGACCGCCGGGCTCCGGGGCTCGGGCGACGGCTTCTGGCTCCGCCAAAATGGCCGAACTGGTGAACACCGTACGCTGGTGGGCGAGGCCGATGAGGCCGACCTCCAGCACCGACTCCTTGCCCACCTGCCTGGTCTGGGGCGCGATGCCATAGGTGACGCGCAAATCTTCAGCCAGACGACTCAGCACGTCGGGCGACAGCGCCTCATCGGGATTCACCCCCTTCTCGACCAGATATACCCGGACGTTGTCGGCGGCCGTCACCTGAAAGCGGCCCGTCCTCTCCAGGGCCGATCGGAAGCGTTCCAGAACCTCCTCGCGCGACAGCCACTCCGGCAGGTCGCCTTTCAAGGGCAAGATCGCCAGCGCGATTTTGCCCTTGGTAATGCGGGCTCGATCGCCGGGACGAATGGCAACATTGGGCTTGGCCAGGCGTACGGTGCCGCGCGAATAGCCCTCAGCGACTTGGCGAATGACGAGGGTCCCTAGATCTTCCTCGAATCGCCCCAGGACCACTCCTGTCAACGGATGCTTGAACTCCTCCCCTTTACGAAAGAGCGAGAGTTCCATGCCCTCGCGCACATTGTCTGGCGCCCCCAGGGCGATGAAGACCTCATTGCCTTGGACCTTGACGACGTCTCCTTCAACCTTCGGAAACAGGTCGGTGATCTCGGAGGCAAGGCGCTCTAAGGACCGGCTGAGCTGTCCCTGGGCCCATGCCTCCCCGGCGAAGGCCGTCGCCGCCACCAGGCCCAGCATGGCGGCGAGACGCCGCCATGCTGGGCCCCTCGCTCCGAACCACAACCGTCCAGCCTTCCATATCTCTTGCAACGATGGGAGCGAGCGAACTCGCCTGCTCATGTGCAGCTCTCTCCTCTTGGATGATGTCGTGGCAGGTGTCAGAAGCTCGGAAAATCTTTCGTCCCCGTGCCCCGATCATCGTGATCGCGCCAGCCAATCACCACTTTGAACACGTGAGGTTCCGGTGGCATTCTGAGCACGATGTACACGCGATCCGGGTTGTAAAAGACGTTACGGCCCTGGCCGATGACGAGCGCCATACCATTCAAAGTGCGGGCATTGTGCGCCACCCACTGTGGAAACCCGCGCTGATCGACGGCGTTCGCCAAAAAATCATATGAGACCTCTGGCACCTCATACGATAAGCCGCCGAACAGCGATGGACCTCCGAGCGTCAAACGTCTCAGCGTGCCCTCTGGATTCGCCGCCAGCATGCGCACACGCTGCCACGCTGCCATATCACTCTTCACCACAAACACAAAGGTATCGCCCGGATTCCCCTGCCAGATCAGCGTCGTCCAGGCTTGTTCCCTGGTCGTCGGCAGGATCGACAGCCGACCTGGCACCGTGCCGCCATAGGCAGGATCTTCCAGGAGTTGCACTTCACGGCCTGGAATGACGGCGCCAGCTGGGAACTCCATGGTATCAAGGCGGGTCTCCAGACGGCCGACGTTCCCACTGCCGTTGTCATATGATGAGAGGGTAAGGTACTCGAGGTTGGCGATCTGCAGTCGGTACTCCACCGCCCACGCGGGCAAGGCTACCATCCAAACGGCTAGCGCCACCCATCGGACAATCGACCACTGTGTCATGTGCTGTTCCTTTCGTCGGGTCGTGAGGGAAATCGAGAACGCGAGGCTCCGCTGTCCTCAGAACATACCACGCACCTTCGACAGAATCGACAGTGGTCGGTAGGGGGATATTCCGTGAGATGTGCCAACGAGGGAGGCTCTCATAGCACGAGAGGGGCAATCGCGGGATTGCCCCTCTCCTCAACTCTGATTCCCTTCCCTGCCCATCTCCCTAAGTGACAGAACAGGGAAGAGTGGTCAGAGAGCGTCTAACACGACGTCCTCAGAAGGTGTAAATGACGCGGTTGACCAGGGCCCAGGCATCCTGAGCGCTGCGGTTATTGGTATTATACGCATCGCCCAAGAAGGCCCAGCCAAACAACGGCGTCCAGGTCAGTCCAGGCATGATCGTGTAGCGCAGGCCGATGTCGACTTCCGTTCCGACATAGGTGCTATTGCCGGTGAAATTCACCGCCGAGCTGGTACAGACCGTCTGGCCGGCTACGACCGCTCGCACCGAGGCCGGGCAGCGCGGCACGTTCGGCGTCCAGAAGCCGCCCGCCGAGCCGACCAGCACCAAGGCATCGGTCATCTTATACTCGACGTTGGCGCCGACCAACATCCAGCCGAAGCGGTCAAAGGTGCCTTGTTCGCCGCCGCTGACGGGCCCAATGGCCTGGCCGGTAGCATCGACGTCCGAGCGACCGAAGATCTCAAACCACTCGCCGAAGCGGTGGAAACCATCGATGCCAAGAGGTCGGAAGCCTTTCACATCGGCGCGACTGCCGATCCCACGGTTGTTGATGTCATCACCGGCACTGTTCCCCGAGGCATAGGCACCCTTGAGGCGGAGCAACCATGGGCCCATGGTGTGTGACAGCACGAGTTGGGCCTCAAACGCATTGTAATCGGTATCCGCCCCCCCCACGAAATTCCGGGTTCCAAACAGATAGATAAAGGTGGGCTCGATGCTCGTATTGCCCCACCGAAATCGGGAGTCAACCCCGATATAATACCGATCCTCGGTGGTCACGTTGATGCTATCCCCAGTGACCCCGTTGAAGGGTCCGCCACCGCCGACAAGGCTTGGGCCAAAGGGGGCCTGGCCGTGGCCATAGACGAAGGGGATGTGGAGGTCAAGGGCGGGGAGCGGCTTCAGCATCAGCGTGGCGCCGGTGAGGTAGTCCTCGCCGATTTTGGCGCTGCCGGCGAAGCGGTCGAGATCTTCCTCTAACTGCACATAGTGGAGCAGGACGGATACTTGATCGGTGAAGGTAAAGGTCACGCTTCCACCACCGGCATCCATGGTGTAGAGCAGATGCGGATGTAACGGCGTCACATCTGCGGGGAAGCCGCCGAGACGCCAGCGGTTGCCGATGGGGAGCTGGGGTACACGGAAATCGACGTAGAGATGTTTGAGTTCGAAGTTGTTGACGTCGATGCCGTTGCGGAAGCCGCACTGCTCATTGGCGAAGGGGCCAGTGCCGGTGACACAGCGTGCCCCAATGCGGTTACGGGAAGGGGCGCCGAAGGTGTTATCGATTTCCAGGCCGAAAATGCCGCGCAGGTCGTCGCTGGCGATGAAGTTGAAGAAAAAGCGGGCGCGGTTACGGCCGAAGGTCTCCTGATCGCCGTTGCGCGTCATATCGCGGTCGCCCGAAGAGTTATTGCCAGCAAAGCGGGGGAAAATGTTGTCGATGAACCCGAGCACTCGCATCTCGGCAGCTGAAGCAGGTATCGCGAAGACGCTTGTCAGAAAGAGGAGCGTGATAACACCTACCGCTTTCTTCATCCGTGATCCCTCCTTCGGAATCATCCATCGGTCATTTGCTACGGGCTTTTCTCGGTTCACGCACCTGCGGATTACGCACAACACATCATGGTTGTTTCTTCCCGACTCCATGGCCGCTGCGTGACTGAAGACGAATCACCTCCTTTACCCAAACAGCGCCGCCCTCACGCCCACATGGCGTGCCTCGTTTCCGAATGGCTGAGTGGGTGAGCCCGCGACTGACCAGATGCATCGCACCGCTACCAAGATAGGGTCGGCAGAATTGACGCTGCCTCCTACTCTCAGGGACATCGCGGGGCTCATTCTAACAGACCGGGTACCTCTGTCAAGCACTTTTCGCAGCATGCCAGGCGCGGTGCTGACCCGCAGTAGACTGGCACTTTCCCCTTGCAATTGCGACGGCGTTCATACTACATCTGTACAGCACGGCCAGGGCATGGAGGGCACCACACCGCACCCGACGTCTTGCCTGCGATGAGGATTTCCCATTCTGTGCGGAAAGCACCTGTGCCGGTACGGCAGCCTGAGAGAAGGTCTGGAGAACGCAGTATGAACAGCACACATCCTCTGCATCGTCTGTTACATCCCCGCTCCGTCGCCGTCGTCGGCGCCAAACGCGCCAACGATTACCGTTGGCTGCGCTGCGTCAGCACCTTCCAGGGACCGGTGTATTCGGTCAATATCGATGCCACCGAGACACCCGGCATCGAAGCCTTGGGCGTGCGCAATTATGCACGACTCACCGACATCCCAGGTCCCGTCGATTACGTCATCCTGTCTATTCCACGCGAAGTGGTGCCCTGGGTGCTGCGCGATTGCATCGCCAAACAGGTGGGTGGGGTGATGCTGTTCACGTCCGGCTTCAGCGAGACAGGCACCGACAAGGGACGGGACCTCGAGCGTACCATCGTTCAGATGGCGCAGGAGGCCGACCTCCCCTTGGTTGGTCCCAACTGTATGGGCATCTTCAACCCGAAAATCGGCCTGCGCAATTTCCCCGAGCTCTATGCCGGGGAGAGTGGGCCGGTTGGCTTCCTCTCCCAGAGCGGTACCCACGGCTATAACTTCGCCCTGATGGGCGCGCTGCAGGGTATCAAAGTCAGCAAGCTGATCAGCTACGGCAATGCCGTCGTACTCGACAGTCCAGACTACCTGGAGTATCTGCGCGACGACGCGGAAACTTCGATCATCGGCATGTACATCGAAGGGGTGCGCGACGGACGCCGGTTGTTCCGGCTCCTGCAGGAGCTTACGCCCCGCAAGCCGGTGGTGATTTGGAAGGGGGGACAAACCGAAGCTGGGACCCGGGCCACAGCCTCGCACACCGGCTCCCTGGCGGAATCGATGCTCATCTGGCGCGCCGTCATGCGGCAGACAGGCGCCATCGAGGTCGACAGTCTGGAGGACATGCTCGACACCATGGCGGCCTTTCTCTTCGTTCAGCCGACCACCCAGGACCGTGTGGCCCTTATTTCGATGACCGGCGGCCAGTCCGTCGTCACCACCGACGCCTTCGCCAAGGCTGGCCTCCAGGTGCCGACCTTAAGCCAACGCTCCTATGAGCGGTTGGGGGGCTTTTTCAACATCGTCGGCGGCAGCTATCGCAACCCCATCGATATGGGAAGCAATTGGGAGGCGGGCGAGCAAACTAGCACCATTTTGGATATTCTGGAGGATGATCCACAGATCGACATCATCGCCTTCGAGCTGTCCTTGAATATGCTCTTTCGGCGCATGGAGATGAATCCGTCGTTCCGCAGCTTTCTGCTGGACATGCTAGTCACGCATAGGCGACGGACGCGCAAACCATTCTTGGCCATCGTCACGCCGTCGTATGTCCCGGATGCCGAGGTGGAGTTACGTCACCAATTGCTCGCCGAGGGGATTCCTAGCTTCCCGACTTTTCAACGGGCAGCGCGAGCGCTGCGGAACCGTCTAGAGTATCAACGATTCGTAGCGGAACTCTAGAGCTGATCTCGATCGAAGCTGGCCAGATCTCCGATGCGACAGGGCTGCAGAGCCTATCACGCTGAGACTTTCATCGCGAATTCATTTGGCTAGATAGGCATCTGCATCTCAACCGGGATAGACTTTCATGACCACGGGCAAGGGTCATGGGAAGGGGAGGGCATGGTTATGGCGAAAACGTTTCGCGAGCAACTGATCGCCGCGCGCGATGCCCGGCACAGTAAACACCATCCATACATCGATCTCTGGGCGCATGGCCAGCTGACGAAGCCGCAGATGGCCGTCTATGTGGTGCAGCATTATCACTTCGTCAGCGATTATCTGGATTGGATGCTATACGTCGCAGCGCGCACCCCACACCGCGATGTGAAAGCCTTCCTCCTGGAAAATTTCACCGAGGAAGAAGATCCCGAGAATCGGCACATCGATATGCTGTTCGATTTCGCCGCCGCATGTGGGACGCCACGCGACCAATTCCTAGCCACGCCCGTGCTCCCCAACACCCAGGCCTTGAAAGATTGGGGCTGGCGGCAGGTCTACGAAAAGCCCTGGCAGGTGGCGGTCGCCGGCATGTTCATCGGCCTCGAGTCGCAACCGCCCGATATCTATCACCGCATCGTGCCAGCTTTTGAACGCTATTACGGCTGGCCTAAGGGGGCCCGCGAGGTGCGCTTCTTTGCGGAGCACATCGAGGCTGACACCGTGCATGGGGCGCGCGGCTTCGCCATCGTGGAGCAATACTGCGACACCCCGGAGCTCCAGCAGCAGGCTGTGGCCCAGGTCCAGCAAGCCGCAATCATGCGCTGGCGCCACATGAACGGGATCTATTGGCAGGCTTTGCATGGGCGCTTTGATGACACGCCACCCACAGAGGCCCTCTAAGCCGCCTTTTGCCATGGGGAGCCGTCAGTCGGCAGGCAGAGCCACATCGGTAAGGATAAATCAGAAAACAATCAGCTCAGGGGAAGAGATCCATAATGGAGCGGCCTGCCGGGAACAGCTATTCCCAGCAGGCCTGCGACCGCTCGCCAGCAACCGTTACGATGCCTTCGCCTCCTCTTGCTTACGGATCTCCTGTTCCATCAGGGCTTGGGTGTGCGCGAGTTCACGATCCATCCGCTTCAGGTCCTCGATTAATTGCTGCACTTCCGGTTCCTGCAAAATCCCTACTTCTTTGCCTTCGCGCACCGCTTTTTCGTAGAGTTTGCTGCCGAGTTCCGCGAACTTCCTGGAGATTTCCCGTTCGAGCCGCGTCTTTTCCAGACGAAGCTTGATGACTTCCGCCGTATCTTCAGCCTTGCCCATCAAGGCTTCAACCGATTTTTGCGCCGTTTCCAGCGCAACCTCCATGCCTTTCACCACACGATCATACAATGTGGCCACGATTTCACCTCCCCTCAATGCCATAAGCCTATCACTGCTGAAAATCCTTACCCTCTCACATGAGACACGGACCATCCAACCCCGTCTTTGACGCCCAGAAGCTTCGCTTTTAAGATATGTCAACCGCCTGTCATCGTCAATACAGCACCGGTAGGGGAGAGATCCGCCGACGCAGCGGAATTATGCAAGAGCACAAGGGTGATCGACCGTCACACGCAGCGTACTACCGCGATCACATGGCGAACGATAGGGAGGTAAAGTCATGCACTGGCGGTCGAGAAGCGGGAGGCGACCCATCTCACGTAGGATATGTCGCATCGAAGAAATGGCAGCAGGGGCATGCGACGTCGTACCCCTGCCGTCGATGGTGAGAGGGGGTGGGAAAGGCTGCGTACTAGGATTACTCGCCTTGCGCGACGGTCGGATCGTAACCGCCGAGGTAGCCGGTCTTGTCGACGATATTACCAACCTTGGAGTCCGCGCTAATCTGTTCTTGCATAGTACTAACGGTGCGCTCTTTATCCACGGCAACGATAGGCGGCGTCGGGGGTGTAGGGCTCCACCTCACCTCGGGCGGCACCCTGGTCTCTCCCTCGGCACTCACGAATACAGGAACGGCAAGCAGCGCGGATACGGCTAAGATCATCAGGCTTCGCTTCATCGTCACTGGTCCTCCTTATAGGATGTAGGGGATACGGCTGAGAGCATCGCGTGTCTCACCCGGTTGTTCAATCGTTTGTTTGAATATACTGCCCGCTGGATGGAAAATCCAATGAAATGATCTCATGGCATCGATAAAACTTTTTGATCGCAGCCACGTCTTCAGGCGTGCCCACTCAGTATGATTCGCTCAAGGCCAGGTGGAGAATTGCAGCGCAAAAGCCGACGCACACCGGAACCTCATATGGCCTTGTGTGGTGATGGTATGCACAGTAGAATGGTTCCACGTAGTGGCTATGCTAGGGTCGTCTGTGGCAGGTTGGCCAATCGCGAGCCATCGAGCTGTCTGGATCTGCGGCCGGCGAGGAAAGTCGCGCGAGATGGTGCGACACGCTTACTTCGTAGATGTCATGCGTCTCCTGGCACGAGGGGTCGAGCAGGGGGATTTCCCGGGGGCTGTTCTTGCCGTTGGCTATGAGGGACAGCTCGTCTTCGAGATGGCCGTGGGCTCGGCCGCGCTCGTGCCAGAGGCGCACCGTATGACCGTCGATACGAGGTTCGATCTCGCCTCGCTCACCAAGCCACTGGCCACGACCACGGCGCTGATGCGCCTCGTGGAGGCCTCCCAGGTCAGTCTGGAGGCTCCCATCAACGCATACCTCCCAAGCTTCGCGGCCCAATCTTGCCCCTCCCCTACGCTGCGCCACCTCCTCACCCACAGTGCAGGACTGCCGGCTTGGTGTCCTTTTTACCGAGATATCGAGCCTGGCGCCCCCCTAACCGAGCGCCGACGCCAAGTGTACGAGGCCGCCCATCGCACCCCGCTCTTGACTCCAGCGGGAACAGTGACCCGCTACAGCGACGTTGGCTTCATCCTCCTCGGCGAGGTGGTCGAGGTTGTCAGCGGTATGCCTCTCGACGAGTTCTGCGCCACGGCCGTCTTCGGAGCGCTCGATCTGCCTGGCATCCATTTTCGCCACAGCGATCAGCCACCCGCGTCGGATGGCCCCATAGCCAGCACCGAGGCGTGCCCATGGCGCGGACGGGTCCTCAAGGGCGAGGTGCATGATGAGAATGCCTGGATCATGGGCGGCGTGGCTGGACATGCCGGGTTGTTCGCTACGGCCCGCGATATCTGGCGGTTCGCGCAGGGGCTTGTGGACGGATGGCATGGACGTCCCTGGCTGGTCTCTCGGGCTACGCTCCACACCTTCCTGCAGCGGCAGGGCTCGCCGCGGGGCTCGACATGGGCACTCGGTTGGGATACCCCAACCCCAGGCCGGTCTTCGGCGGGACGTTACTTCCCGCCCACGGCGATCGGCCATCTCGGATTCACGGGCACCTCGCTCTGGATCGACATCGCCCGCCGCGTCATCGTCGTCCTGCTCACGAATCGGGTGCACCCCTCGCGGCAGCGTGAGGGCCTCAAAGCTTTTCGTCCCGCCCTGCATAATGCAGTGATGCAGGCGCTGGGATTGGCGTGAAAAAGCAGACATCGAGGGAGATCCTTGCGTGTCAAAGACACGACATATCCATCTGATCGCCATCTGTGGCGTCGGCATGAGCGCACTGGCAGGCATGCTCCAGGCACGGGGATTTCGCGTCACGGGCTCGGACCAAAACGTCTACCCGCCGATGAGCACACAACTCGCCGCCTTGGGTATTGAGGTGCGTCAAGGGTTCTCGCCCGCCCATCTCGCCGATAATCCGGACCTCATCATCGTCGGCAACGCCGTCTCGCGGTCGAACCCCGAAGTGCAGGCGATGCTGGAGCTGGGCCTACCCTTTCTGTCGTTCCCGCAAGCCTTGGCCGAGTTTTTCTTGCAGGACCGGCATCCCATCGTCGTCGCTGGCACCCACGGCAAGACCACCACCGCTTCGCTGATGGCCTGGGTGCTCGCCGCCGCCGGCCTGCAGCCGAGCTTCATGATCGGCGGCATCCCCCGCAATTTCGGGACGAATTATCAGCTCGGCGACGGCCCCTTCTTCGTGGTCGAAGGGGATGAATACGACACAGCGTTTTTCGATAAGGGACCGAAATTTTTACACTACCGCCCGCAAAGCGCGATTCTCACCAGTGTCGAGTTCGATCATGGCGATATCTACCGCGATCTCGACCACGTCAAGGACGCCTTCCGCCGCTTCGTTCAGATCCTACCAGCCAATGGCTTTCTGGCAGCGGATGTGGATTACCCGCATGTCCCAGCTCTCCTCACCACCGCCCCTTGCTTATGGGAGGGCTACGGCCGCTCGACGATGGCCCAGTGGGGTGCCAGGGATATAGAGTGGGGCGAGACCACCACGCGCTTCGTCGTCCTGCGCAACGGCCAGCCGGTCGGAGCGGTGGAGTGGGAACTGATGGGATGGCATAACGTGCACAACGCCCTCGGAGTGATCGCCGTGGCGAGCCATCTCGGCATTCCCTTCGGGCGTATTCGCGAGGGTCTTCAACGCTTCACCGGGGTGAAACGGCGGCAGGAGTTGCGCGGCATCGTGCACGACATCATGGTCATCGATGACTTCGCCCACCACCCCACGGCGATCCGCGAAACGCTGGCCGCCCTCCAAGCGCGCTATCGCGGGCGTCGATTCTGGGCCATCTTCGAGCCGCGCTCGGCCACGAGCCGTCGGTCGACGTTCCAAGAAGCATTCGTCGACGCTTTTGCCGGGGCCGATCATGTCATCATCGCCGGCCTCTACAATCCCGATTACATTCCTCTGGGAGAGCGCTTGTCACCAGAACGTTTGGCCAGCGATATCGCCGTCAAACACGGCAAAGACGCGCACTACATCCCCGATGTCGACGCCATTGTGGCGCACATCGCGACGCATGCGCAACCCGGAGAGGTAGTGGTGATCATGTCCAACGGCGGGTTTGGCGGCATCCATGAAAAGCTGCTCAGCGCGTTGCAGTAAAACCGATCCCTCCCGATATGTTGAGGTTTAGGTCGAATCCTTTGTAGGCGGACGAGCACCACTCATCCACCGTAGGCAGGTGGCAAGCTCATCTATGGGGAGAGGCTTCGGAAGCACGTGGGTGATGCCGGCCGCCGCCACAGCCACTGTCTCAAGGGTGCTCGTCCAGCCGGTGATGAGAATGATGGGAATCGCCGGGTCAAGCCGTCGCACCAGCGCCGCCATCTCAAGTCCGGTCATCCCAGGCATATACAGATCGACGAAAATCAAATCGAAGCGCTCCACGGTGAACACTGCCAGGGCAGCATGCCCATCTTGGACCGCCAACACTTCAACATCCCACTGCTCGAGGAGGTAGGTAAGCGCCGCCCTGACGCCGGGATCATCGTCTACGACCAACACTCGCCGCTTCAGGACCTTGACCTGTGGTTCGATCTCCATAGTTTTCTCCCGTTGCTCGACGAGGGGGCCGAGGAGGCGGCGTGGGGAGACGGTTGCCACACGCACCCGGTTCAGGGAAGCAGGCCAGCCTTCTGTGCCATCACGGAGGTGGCCAGTTGAGCTGAAAGATGATCTCGAGCTCACCTGCGCCAGATCTGCCGCGTCGGCGCTTCGAGGCATCTGATGCCGCAACCCGCCATGCCAGGATATGGTGGCTGGCTAGGACCGCCAGTGCCCGTCGACAATCCGCCGCTGAAAAATCCTTCCCTAGAGCCCACTGCAGAGCTCGCAAGCGCACGCGGCTTTCCCGCCCTACGTCCTCGACCCAGGCGAGTAGGACCAGATAGAGTTTAAGCGCGTCGAGCGGTAAGGCATCTAAAGCGCCGCTCAACGCGGCTTGTTTCAAGATCTGTGCTTTGTCCTCCATGTCTCTGCCCTCTCGGGCAAGAATAGGATATATAATCTTTAAAGTCAACGATGAAAAGTGCTTATATATCCTATCGTCATCTTCGCATGCGTTAGCGAGGCCGGCGGCATGGCAAGATGCCCTCCTCCCATGTCAGCTTTCGTGTGAGTGCAGCTTGAAAATAGGGGCAGAGGAGGCAGGCGGACCCGCCAGCGTCGTTGACATCCGGTGGAAAACCGCTATATTTGACGGGAAAAGAGCGAGGGGAAAGGGATGACTCTGCAGCAAGCAATCGGGCAAAGATTACGCGAACTGCGGCAGGAGAAGGGCTTGACCCAGAAGGAGCTCGCGTTGAAGACGCGAGGAAAGCTCGATTACTCGTACATTGGGAAGATCGAGCGCGGTGAGCAGATGCCGTCTATCAAGGTGCTTAAGCGCTTAGGCGATGCCCTGACGGTCCCTATCTATCGCTTCTTCCTGGGGAGCGATGATGAGAGGGCAACGAAGCCGCAGGGATACCGAGGAGGCGGCGAGGCGTTAGATGCACGACGGCGACGCCTCCTGTTCTACTTGGCAAGATCGGTCCACGACGACGACATCCCTTTGCTCTTCGAAATCGTTCGGGTGCTCAACAAGCACCGCAAAGAAGGTGCACCACAGAAAGGCGCGCATACCGATTCGCTGCACGCGGCTGAAGAAGTGGAGTCATATCCGCGCCGCTGACGCTCCCAGCTCCATCCTGCCCCCAATTTGTCCATAGATGGCCCAGTGCTGGCCAGCATACGGTGCACGCCGCCTCAAGCTCGACACGGTGCACGTCTTTGATGTTTGATGCCGGTGAAAATGCCGGAGATCCCAGCGGATAGCGGCATGAAGGCGACGTCGCCGAAGCCATGGGCGGCCAGGCGGGCGCAAAACTCCTGCGGTGGCGGAAATTCCAGAATGGACTCGCGCAGATATCGAAATGGCTGACCGCTGCGGTACAGCAGACGCGCTTGCACCGGGATGATCCAGCGCAGATACCAGCGATACAATCGTGCCAGCAGGGCCGATTGCGGCCAACAGATGTCGAGGATGATCAGCCGGCCCTCCGGACGCAGCACGCGCCACATCTCATCGAGCACGCGATCGGCCGCCGGCAACATGTTCCGCATGGCGAAACCGTTGATGAGGCAATCGAAGGTGTTCTCCGGAAAAGGCAGCGCCACGGCATCGCCCAGCACATAGGCGGCTGAGGCCTGCGTGGCCCGGCTCAGGGGCCGAGTCTTCCGCGACGCCACGGCCAGCATGTTCGACGCGAAATCCAACCCCACAACCTGTCCCTTCGGGCCGAGGCGCGGCAACATCTTCAGCGCCAGTTCACCGGTGCCGGTGCACAGATCCAGCACGCGGCTGCCGGGTGGAATCAGGCCGATGGCGGTGCGACGCCAATAGTCATCCAGGCAACAGCTGGCCAGGTGGTTCCATAGATCATAGCGCGGCGCCAAATATTGGAACATGCGTTGGATGCTGGACGAGGCAAGCATGGGTGATGATGGTCCTCGGGGCAAAAGTCAGCGTGCTCAGATCCCAGAGAGCGCTTGGTCCAGATCGGCGATCAGATCGTCGGCATCCTCGACCCCCAGCGAGAGTCGGATCAGCTCATCGGAAATGCCGATGGCAGCACGCTCTTCCGACGTCATCTCATAGTACGACATCAGCGCCGGCTGCTCGATCAGCGTCTCCACGCCGCCCAGGCTGGGCGCGATGTACGGAATTTGCAGCCGATCGATGAAGGTCGAGGCGGCCTGTAAGTCGCCATCGATCTCGAAGCTGACCACGCCGCCAAACCCTTTCATCTGCTCGCAAGCGATCTTGTAGTCCGGGTGGCTCGAGAGACCGGGATAGTAGACGCGTCGGACACGCGGATGCCCTTCCAAGAAACGCGCCACCGCCATGCCATTGTCGTTCTGCTTGCGGATGCGGAGGCCGAGGGTTTTCATGCCGCGCAGCAAGAGGTAGGCGGTGTGCGGATCAGCGATGCCGCCGAGCATGGCTTGCATATCGCGGATAACGGAGATCAAGCCGTGCGAGCCGACCACCACCCCCGCTAGCAGATCGTTATGCCCCCCCAGGTACTTTGTGGCGCTGTGGATCACTAAGTCGATGCCGAAATCCAGCGGCCGCTGATTAAACGGCGTGGCAAAAGTGCTATCGATGGCGATCTTGACGTTGTGCTTGCGGCCGATCTCGGCCAGTTTGTCCAGGTCCATGACGCGCAGGTGGGGGTTGGTCGGCGACTCCGAGAAAATCAGCCGGGTGGACGGCCGAATCGCCGCTTCCAGGGCGGCGTAATTGCAGGTCTCGACGAAGGTACACTCGATGCCCAAACGGTGCAGCAGGGTACGGCAGAACTGGCGCGTGCGGCGATACCCGTCCTCGGTCAAGACGATGTGACTGCCCCGCCCCAGCATGCCGAGCAGCGTGGTGGTGATGGCACACATGCCGGTCGAGAACAGCAGCGCTGCCTCGCCGCCGTCGAGCGCCGCCAGCTTGCGCTCCACCACCCGCTGCGTGGGATTGCCATACCGTCCATACTCCTCGCGCTCGATGTTGCCTTCCATGTATTCGATCAACTCATGGGTATCGCGAAAGGCATAGGTGGCGGTCTGAAAAATCGGCGTGGTCACCGCGTTGCCCGCCTTGTCGCGCGCTTCTCCTGCATGCACTGCCCTGGTCGAAAAGCCCTGTTTCTCCATGCCCGGTATCCTTTTCAGCCCATCCATTGACGTTCAGGAGTAGCCCTATGCAGTGGCTTTCAGGTGCGTGTGGATGGCGTCCATCACCGCACCGTAGCTCGGCGGTAAGAGCACTGGTGGATTGGCGTAGCGCGAGGTGACACCTTCCAGGCGCTGTTCGTGGTACGCGATCTTGAAGTCGCTGAATTTTAACCCATGGGCGGTCGAGATGACGACGACGCGGTCGCTGGGGGCGATCTCGCCGCGGTCGACGAGTTTGAACAGGACAGCCAAGGCGACCCCTGTATGCGGACAACTGTACATGCCGGTGAGATCGGCGCGCGCCGCGGCGTTGGCCAGTTCGTCTTCGCTGGCCTGCTCGACGATGCCGTCGAAGAGCTGGAGGGTTTTGATCGCCCGGTCGATGCTGACCGGGTTGCCGATCTGAATGGCGGTGGCCAGGGTTTTCTGCGCCACGATGGGCTCATAATGTTTGAACCCGGTTAGGTAACTGCGATACAGCGGGTTGGCGCGTTCGGCCTGGGCGCAGACCAGGCGGGGCAGGCGATCGATCAGTCCTAGTTCCTTGAGCATCAAAAAGCCGCGCCCGAGGGCGGAGATATTGCCCAGATTACCGCCCGGAATGATGATGACGTCGGGCAGCTCCCAAGTGAACTGCTGCACCAATTCGATGCTGATCGTCTTCTGTCCCTCGATGCGCAAGGAATTGAGCGAGTTGGCCAGATAAATGTCATGTTCCTGGGTGACCTGCTGGACGATGGCCATGCAGCCGTCGAAATCCGTATCCAGCGACAGCACCAGGGCGCCGTTGGCGATGGGCTGGATGAGCTGCGCGCTGGAGACCTTGTCCTTCGGCAAGAACACCACGCAGGGAATGCCGGCGGCGGCGCAGTAGGCCGCTAGGGAGGCCGAGGTGTCGCCGGTCGAAGCGCAGGCGACAGCCTTGATCGGGGTGCCGTTGGCGATGATTTGCTTCACGACGGAGACCAGCACCGTCATACCCAAATCCTTGAAGGAGCCGGTGTGACTGTTGCCACACTGCTTGACCCAGAGATCGCTCAGGCCCAGCTGGCGGCCGAGGCGCTCGGCCCAGAAGAGGTTGGTGCCGCCTTCATACATCGAGATGACGTTCTCCGGGTCGATGGTCGGGCAGACCCATTCCATTTTGCCCCAAACGGCGCTGCCGTAGGGATAGGTATGACGCATATAGCGTTCGTCGAAGAGCGTCTTCCACTCTTGCGCGGAGCGGTCCCGCAGCGCCGCCATATCGTGGGCGACCTCCAAGAGGGAGCCACACTTCTTACAGCGGTACACCACGTCGTACAACGAATACCGCTCCTCGCACCCCTTCTGACATTGAAACCAGGCCTGGTACCTCATCGTTCTGCCCCCTACATCTTTGTTGCGATATCCTACAGGCCTCGCCGCGCGGGAAACCAGTCCCACTGTACATGATCTCATCGCCGCAACGCAAGGGGCTTGCCGGCTGTGGGCAGACGTCACCGTTCGGCGGTGCCGTGGCTGAACGGTTGCCGCGCAAGGTTGACAGGCAGGGCGGATAAACCTCTCTGTAACTCCCTGTGGTAACAGTGTATAATCACGACCAGGCAGGCAAACACCAGCCATGCGATCGCTAGAGGCTTTGGGCCTGAGTGATCGAGCGAACGCCCAGTAGGCGGCAGCGCTGGGGTAGGCGTACATGCAGCTGAGGTTGACAGCGATCGTCGGCGCGTCCGGGAACCCCGCGATAGAGCGTGACCGAATGCATGATGCGCTGCAACCGCCGCCGCCGCGCATCCGCCATACGGCAAGCGTGCCACAGGAGGTGAGCTATGTCGATCGAGGCGAAGGCTCTGCAGCGGTGGGTGCATCGGGTGGTCACAGGCCAGGCCAGCCGGCGAGACTTCCTCCGCACCATGTGGGGGATGGGTCTGACAGGGCCGTTCATCGCCCACCTCTTGGCCAGCGCACGACCTGCCGTGGCTCAACCGAAGCCGGCGGGGGCAGCAGGCTTCACCCCGAAGACACGCGGCGGCGGCGGGCGGTTGCGGTTGTTGTGGTGGCAAGCCCCAACCATCCTCAATGGCCACCTCTCGACTGGCACCAAAGACTACGACGCCTCGCGCCTGTTTTACGAACCCTTGGCCGCCTTCAATCGCGACGGCGAGTTCGTGCCCGTCTTAGCCGCCGACATCCCCACCTTGGAGAACGGTGGCCTATCCCGCGACGGCACAGCCGTCACCTGGCATCTCAAGAAGGACGTCGTCTGGCATGATGGCAAACCGTTCACCGCCGATGACGTCGTGTTCACCTGGGAATATGCCGCTGACTCCGCCACGGGGGCCATCAGCAGCGGCAGCTATCTCAACATCCGGCGCATTGAGAAACGCGATGCTCACACCGTCACGGTCGCGTTCAAAGAGCCCACCCCTTTCTGGTACGACGCCTTCTTCGGCCATCGGGGCCACATCCTCCCCAAACACCTATTCAGCGAGTACAAGGGCGCGAATTCCCGCAACGCGCCGTACAACCACAAGCCCGTCGGCACCGGTCCCTACAAAATCGTCGACTTCAAGCCTGGGGATGTGGTGCTCTGCGAGATCAATCCCCAGTACCACGTCCCCAACCGCCCCTTCTTCGATGCCGTCGAGATGAAGGGAGGTGGCGATGCCGTCTCGGCTGCGCGCGCCGTCATCCAGACGGGGGAATTCGACTTCGCCTGGAATATGCAGGTGGAAAAAGATGTGCTGGAGCGCATCGAACGTCAGGGCAATCGCGGCAAAATCCACGTCTACCCAGGGGCAAGCGTCGAGCATATCCAACTCAACCGCACCGACCCCTGGACGGAGGTGGACGGCGAACGCAGCAGCGTCAAAGTCGCCCATCCCTTCCTCACTGACCCTCTGGTGCGACAGGCGTATAACGTCTTAGTGGACCGGCGCATCATCGCCGAGGAGCTGTATGGCCCTGGAGGGCAGCCGACGGCCAACTTCATCGACAGCCCCAAACGCTTTCAATCGCCCCACACACGCTGGGAATTCAACCTTGAGAAGGCGGCCCAGCTCCTGGATCAGGCGGGGTGGAAGCGGGGCGGCGATGGCATCCGGGTGAAGGATGGCCAGCGCATGAAAATCCTGTATCAAACCTCCGTGAATCCGGTGCGTCAGAAGACGCAGGCCATCGTCAAAAAGGCCTTTGAGCAAGTGGGCGTCGAGGTGGAACTCAAGGCGGTGAATGCCGGGGTCTATTTCTCCAGCGATCCCGCTAATCCGGATACCTTCTCCCACTTCTACGCCGACATACAGATGTATAGCTCGGGACCGGGGTCGCCGGATCCTCAGGCGCACTTGAATCGCTTCGTCAGCTGGGAAATCGCGCAAAAAGCCAACAATTGGGCGGGACGGAACATCACGCGCTGGTCGAATGCCGAGTACGATCGGCTGTGGAAACAGGCAGAGCGCGAACTGGACCCCGTGCAGCGCGCCGCGATGATCATCCGCATGAACGACATGGTCATTGGCGATGTGGTGGTCATCCCGGTGATCTGGCGTAACGGCGTGGCGGCGGTGGGGAACAAACTCAAAGGGATCGAGTTGACCACCTGGGACTCCAACCTGTGGGATCTGGCATACTGGTATCGCGAGGCATAGGAACAGAGGCGTGGCCTTATGCACAAATACCTGCTGCGCCGGCTCTTGGTGATGATCCCCACGCTGTTGGGGATCAGCGTGGTGCTCTTCAGCATCCTGGCCATGGCGCCGGGCGATCCGTTTGAAGAGCTGGCGTTGAACCCCAACATCCCGGCGGAGGTGCGGCTCAACCTGCGCCAGCAATTCGGCCTCGACGATCCATGGCCGGTGCGCTATGTCCGCTGGTTGACGGCGATGCTGCGGGGAGATTGGGGCTACTCCTTCGTCAGTCGGGTCGACGTCGATACCCTGATCCTGCAGCGGCTGCCGACGACCTTATTCGTGCTCGGCACCGCCTACGTGCTGGCCCTGGTCATCGCCCTCCCTGTGGGGATCTTCTCGGCTGTGAAGCCGTATTCGCTCTTCGATCAGATCGCCACGACCTGCGCCTTTATCGGCTTTTCCCTGCCGACGTTTTTTACAGGCTTGCTCTTCATCCTGCTGTTCAGTCTGCACTTGGACTGGCTGCCCTTCATCTACAGCACCACAATCGAGGCCAGCGGCATCGAGTGGGTCATCGAGTACCTGCGCCAGGCGGCCATGCCCATCGCCGTCCTCGGCTTATTCGAGGCGGCCTCCTTGACCCGCTTCGTGCGCGCCTCGATGCTGGACGTCATCCACCAAGACTTCGTCATGACCGCCAGGGCCAAAGGGCTCACTGAGGCACGGACGCTCCTCAGCCATGTGCTGCGCAATGCCCTCATCCCGGTGGTCACCATCGTCGCCCTGCAGTTGCCGGGGATTTTCACCGGCGCAGTGATCACCGAGCAGATCTTCCGCGTGCCCGGTATCGGCTCTCTGCTCATTACCTCGATCCAGAGCACGGACACCCCCGTCGTCATGGCCATCACCTTCGTCTACTCCGTGCTCGTGGTGGCCTTTAATCTCATCGCCGACATCATCTACGGCATCCTCGATCCGCGCATCACCTACGGTTAAGGGAGGGGACTATGGCGACCCAGCGTCTCGACCCCGCGGCCGCGACACCTTCCCAGGCTGTCGTCAAGGCTCTCGAGGCCTACCCGGTACGGACCTTGTGGCGCGATGCCTGGCGCCGGTACCGCCGCCATCGGCTGGCCATGGCGGGCACCGTGATCCTCTGCATCTTGACCCTGGGCACTATTTTCGGTCCCGTGGTGTACACCACCCCCATCGATGAGATCGATTTCCTGGTCAAGCTCGAGGGGCCAAGCTTGGCCCATCCCTTCGGCACCGATGACCTGGGGCAAGATCTGTTGGCGCGCATCCTCTATGGCGGGCGCATTTCCATGGCTGTTGGGCTAGCCGCCATGCTCATCGCCATCGTGCTTGGACTGGTGATCGGCTCCTTGGCCGGGTTTTTCGGGGGGCTCACCGATAGTGTCCTCATGCGGCTCACCGACCTATTTTTGTCGTTGCCCCAACTGCCGCTCTTGCTGCTGGTGGTGTTTTTGTTCCGCGACCGGATGCGCCAGATCTTTGGGCCGGAATTGGGCATTTTTATCCTCATCGTCGGAGTGATCGGCGGTCTGCGCTGGATGCAGCCGGCCCGTCTGGTACGGGCCTCGTTCTTGACCCTCAAGGAGAAAGAGTTCATCGAGGCGGCACGCTGTGTCGGCGTCCCGAGCGGCTGGCTCATCGTGCGTCACATTCTGCCCAACGCCTTGAGCCCGGTGATCGTCGCCGCCACCCTTGGGGTGGCCTCAGCCATCCTCGCCGAGTCAGCGATTTCATTCCTGGGATTGGGGTTCCCACCGGATATGCCGACCTGGGGGCGCCTCCTGTCAGACGCCAAAGACTACCTCGACTTGGCGCCTCACTGGGCGCTTTTTCCTGGGCTGATGATCTTCCTAGCGGTGATCTCCATCAATTACATCGGCGATGGCTTGCGCGATGCACTCGATCCACGCAAGATCCTCTAAGCTACCGACACGCTGTTGTGCTCCGTCGGGGCTCGACTTTCTTGCCAGCATGGCGGGGATATCATTTGACAAACTGAGGATAGCCCTCTATGCTGCTGAATATTGCAGGACGGTGCGTTGGTATTGGCAGCTTCTCTTTCCCCGGAGCCATGATGGGGGTATTTGATATCCCTAGCCTGACACGGGATTCCGGGCGTAGGGGAACCGCCCCGCCCGGAGAAAGGCTGAACCGCGACCGCCATGCAGACGCGCCAGCGCCGCTCTTCGCGGGCCGAGCCAGGCGCACCATGGCGACACTTGACCGGTTCGTTAGCCTCAGACAGCCAGAGTGAGAGCCACATGCAATGGCTCGGGTGGACTGGCCATGGTCATAGGGACCGGCTCTTCTCACAAGCCCTGCCCCTCTTACAGGAAAGGAAACCATCATGGCGACAGGGAAAGTCAAACGTTTAGTGCAAGAGCGTGGGTTTGGGTTCATTGCCGCTGATGACGGCCGGGAGATCTTCTTTCACCGGTCGGGGGTCGAAGGCACCACGTTCGAGATGTTACGTGAGGGACAGCGCGTCGCCTTCGATGTCGAGAAGGGACAGAAAGGACCGCGCGCCGTCCATGTCAAGGCTGCCGAGGCCACTAGCTTGAGTTGATGGCGGTACATCGTTAGACTCCACACTTCTTCACAATGACCAAGGGTCGAAAGGCGCAAGCCCAAGTGCAGCGCTAGGGCCCCCGCCAATGGGGAGCGGTGTCCGGCGCCAGCGAAGGTGCGGCGCGATGCACGTCAGAGCAGACGGTCTCGCCCCCAGGGAAGGAGGTCTTGATGAAGAGACCCGACAAGATCCTGGCCGGATCACCACGCTGGCAAGTTCGCGGCAAGGAAGAGTTCACGGCCGACGAACTGGCGCAACTCCAGGAGAAACTCGAAGGGTGGATGCGACAAACCGCTCCGAAGGTGGCCACAAAGCGCTCTCGCCACCTATTCGTCATGAAACCTAGGCACACCGGCGGGGCATGACTTGCAGCGTGGGCGCTGTGCATGCCTCGCATCCCGGTGGCATGCGTCCGCATGAAACGGCCATCTGCCCATCAGGCTCGCACCGATGACTAGCCCGGTGATGGAAGGTGGTCTTCAGCGGACTGAAAGGGGTGGCTGATTGATATCATCTCCCGACCCGAAAAAGTCTGCGGCGCCCAGATTGCGGGCTAATCGTATGATCCGGGCCCGCGAGGTGCGGGTGATCGGTCCGGAAGGAGAACACCTAGGCATCCTGCCGATGGAGGAAGCGCTGGCGATAGCGACAGCGCAAGGCCTTGATCTGGTCGAGGTGTCCCCGGATGCCGAGCCGCCGGTCTGCAAGATCATCGATTACGGGAAATTTCGTTATCAGCAGGACAAGCGCAGCCGTGAGGCGAAAAAGCGACAGCGGGTGATCCACATCAAGGAAGTGCGCATGCGGCCGAAGACCGAGGAGAACGATTATCAGGTCAAGAGTCGCCAGATTCGCCGCTTCTTGGAAGAGGGCAACAAAGCGAAGGTGAGCATGCGCTTCCGTGGGCGAGAATACGAGCATGTCCAGCTCGGGCAACAAAAGCTCGAACGCCTCATCCAGGAAATGCAGGACATCGCCACGGTGGAACAACCGCCCCACATGGAGGGCCGTATCATCACCCTGGTCTTGGCGCCGAAACATTAAACGATCATCTCGTCTGAGCCTCGGCGCGGGGATGTGGTCCTCGGTGTGCGTGCTGCTGTACTCTCACAGGTGTCGATCGGCCCGACAGATGACGTCAGGACGATCCAGATGGTGAGCGATCAGCCGGAGGAGGACGCATGACGATCGGCTTTCTTGGACCGGCGGGCACTTACACAGATGAGGCCGCGCAACAGCTCTTTCCCGCCGATGCACGTGTGCCCTACGCTTCGATCGATGCCGTGTTCGAGGCGGTCGTCGCACGTGCCGTCCGGTATGGGGTGGTCCCGATCGAAAGCTTAGTGCAGGGGCCGGTCACGGAAACGCTGGACAATCTGTTTCGATACGCCGGCCGGGTGACCATCGGCGACATGCTGGTGCTGGCCATCGACCACGCCATCGGCGCCCTGGGGAAACCGCAGGAGATCCGCCGCATCCTCTCCAAAGATCAGGCGCTCCATCAATGCTCGGCCTTCCTCGCCCATACTTTCCCGCAGGCCGCGCTGGTCGAGACCCCGAGCACGACCGCCGCCATGGAAATGATCGTCCAGCAGGGCTGGCGCGACGCCGCCGCCATCGGCAACGCCGCAGCCCTGGAGCACTACGGCCTGGAGGTGCTGGCCCGGGGCATCGGCAATCCGCCCCAGAATAAAACGAAGTTCGCCGTCCTGGGCGAGCATCACCACGCGCGTACTGGCGTCGATGCCACCTCCTTCGTGATCTATCCCCATCGCGACCGCATCGGGTTGCTGCAGGATATTCTGCATATCATCAGTCGCGAGAGCGGCCTGAATATCTCCTCGCTGCATTCCCGTCCTAACACCAACGGCACCTACCGCTTTTACTTCGAGGTCGAAGGACACATCGAAGACACGCCGGTGGCCAGCTGCCTGGCGGCGGTGGAGCGCGCCCTGGCATCCGACGACGTCGAAGTCCGCGTGTTTGGCTCGTATCCACGGCGGATGTTCAACGAACCCCGCATCCATACCATCGGATTGCTCGGCGGCACCGGGCAGATGGGCCGTTGGTTCACGCCATTTTTCGAGCACGCCGGGTATCGGGTGTTGATCGCCGGCCGGACCACGCCGCTGTCGTATCAACAGTGCATTGCACAATCGGACGCCGTGATCATCAATGTGCCCATCAGCAACACCGTCGAGCTCATCCATAAGGTGGGACATTTCTTCCGGCCGGGCCAGCTCATGGTCGACAATACGTCGATCAAGACCCAGCCAGTGGCCGCCATGCTGGAGGTCGCCCCCGAGGGGGTCGAGGTCCTCGGCATGCACACGGTCTTCGGGCCGACGATCCGTGAGCTGCGGCGCCAGAACGTAATCTTCACCACCACTCCGCGCTCGGGCGAGCTGGCACAGGAATTCGAGGGCATCTTCTACAAGTACGGCGCCACGATCACCCATACCACACCGGAATACCATGACCGCCAGATGGCCTTTCACCAAAACCTCGAGCATTTCACCAAGGTCGTGCTGGCGGAGGTCCTGCGGGCGCAGTTCGGCAAGCCCGAGGTGATGGCCACATACAGCTCGCCCAACTCGCGCCTGTCGCTCATCACCATGGGGCGTGTGCTGAAGGGCGACCCGCAGCTCTACGCCGAGATTCAAACGCAGAACCTGCAGGGTGCCGGCATGATCCGCGAATACCTGCGCATCGCCAGCGACATCGGCGAGGCTTTGATGCGCGGCGACGCCGAGCGTTTCGCCCAGGCGATGAGTGCCTGTGCCGAAGCCTTTGGACCAGCATTCGTGGACCACGCTGTGGCCACATCGAATGCCATTCAACAAGCGACCTCGGTGCCCTTATCGCGGGAAACTTTGGCGTCATCGAGCGGAGCGTGATTCCAGGCCTCCCTCTCCTCTCGGCCCTCGGTGCCCGAGTCACACCACGAGACATTGGTGGCTGTCATGCCGTGCCACCAGCAGAGTGCTGCCTCGTACAATGCGCGGTTCACCGGGTTCAGGTTGACACACCGGGTCTACCCATCGTAAAGAGATTGATTTGGAGAGTGACGCCGAAGACTTCCGGCTATCGGGGCGCTGGGCGAGGCTACGCGCGCCGTGCGTGAGCTGCCACGAGGATATGCCTTCGGCTCTGCACGCCAATGGCCGTAGATCTTAGCACGCATGTGAGGTTTCGCGCCGATCGGCATGACAGGCGCCAGACCATCATACGCATATACTAGAAGATGGCCGGTGACTCGAATCAGGGCTTGAACACAGGAGGTGGAGCATGGACCAGAAGTGCATCGGCGTGGTGATTTCCGCTCCTGACAGCGCGGGCGTTCTCGCCGGCATCGAACAGGCCGAACAGCTGGGTATCCCCGCGGCGTGGTTGACCACCGGCGGCGTCGGGCTCGATGCCCTGACCCTCTTCGCCGCCGCTGCGGTGCGGACGTCTCGCATACGTCTGGGGACATCCATTATCCCGACGTTTCCCCGCCACCCCTTGGTGGTGGTACAGCAGGTCCAGGTTCTGGCCCAGTTGGCCCCTGATCGGTTCCGTCTAGGCTTGGGCCCCAGCCACCGCCCCATCATGGAAGGCACCTTCGGCCTCGACTTCCATGCGCCGCTGGGCCACCTGCGCGAATATGTCCATATCGTCAAGACACTCCTGCACCGCGGCTCGATCGACTTCGATGGGCGCTATTACCGGGCGCATGGGCAAATCCGCGCCCCGCTGGAAGTTCCCGTCATGGCCTCGGCTCTGCAGCGTAAATCGTTCGAGTTCTGCGGCGCCGAGGCCGATGGCGCCATCAGTTGGGTATGCCCTGCGGCCTACTTGCGCGATGTCGCCCTGCCGGCCATGCAGACGGCAGCCGCTCAGGCGGAGCGTCCAGTCCCTCCGTTGCTGGCCCATGCACCGGTGTGCGTGCACGACAACGCCGAGGAGGTGCGGGCTGCGGCCCGGCAACAGTTAGCCAACTATGTTCGCTTGCCCTTTTATATCCGAATGCTCACCGCCGCAGGATTTCCAGAGGCCGCCCAGGGAGCGTGGACCGACGCGATGATCGAGGCGGTGGTCCTGTCCGGGAAGGAATCGCAAGTGGCCGAGCGGCTTCAGGCATTGTTGGATCTCGGCGCCACGGAGATTTTGGTGTCTCCGGTCGCGGCGGGAGGCGACCAACAGGCGTCGGTGGCGCGTACCCTGCGGCTCGTGGCGGAGGTTGCCAAGGCGATGACGCGGTAAGGGCTCCGGTCGAGAGGGCCGGCCTGGGTGATGACGGCATTGGCCACCGCGCGGATTCACCGCGCGCACAGCACGAACACACCAGGACAAGGCCTAGGTCCATGCGTTCTCCTGGACGCGCGGGCCTGCACCTATGCCGGCTCACTCTCCGATGAGAACCTCGCGCACCACGTCCGGGGAAGCCGGATCATAGGCTCGGTCACGGAACGCCACCAACAGGGTGGGGCGGCTCCCGATGTTCTGGATCGCGTGAGCGACGCCGGGCGGCACGATGAAGCGGCTGACCGTGCCCTCTGAGACGATGATGTCCCGCACCTTCTGCCCTTCTCGGAGGCGGACCAATGCCGGCCCCTGCACGGTTAAGACCTCTGTCTCACGAGTGTGATAGTGATTGCCCCGCACATGGCCAGGCTCCGTGATCACCACATGCACGTTCCGCTGGCTGCGGAGCCGCTCCGGATCGAGCGGCTCGAACACGCTGCCGCGACTGTCTCGATGCAGTAGGACCGATTCGGCTTCGATGCTCAGCATCGATCGCCCCTCCCACCATCGTTCGCGGCCATCACCCGTCCTGGTCGCGTTGCTCTTTGGCGACGGGCGGATAGGTCGCCTTCACCCAGGGAATGAGCGCGCTCACGCCCGCGGGACCATAGCCCTTCTGCTTGGCCCATCGCACAAAATGCAGGAACCCGATGAGGTCCACGTTTAACTCTGGCTCCTCTTCATCGGACTCGAAAACGTAACGACTGCGGGCCAACATCTCCGGATGCTCCGCCGTGAATTCGCGCCAGTGCTGCTCGAATAAGGGATGTTTGGGGACCATGGCTCGTCCTTTCTTGGAGGCGTCATCAAGCGCTCCAATGTACCGGAGGCACTGCCCACGAGGCGCTTCGCTCGGGGCCAAGGCCGCAACCGCTGGACGATGCCATCTCCTCGTCGCCCATTGGCTACGCCCAGTACGTGTGTGGGGCTTCGACCTGGCGTGAGTGTAGAGGGATATAGGCAGGATGTCAATGCCAACGCTGCTGAAGGACTGGCGTTGGCCGGCACCGGCGATCACCTCTGCCTTCAGCGGGGACACGTCTCCGCCCCCACCATTTCGGCCACAGCCGCTCATTCCCTTGACCTGGCGAGCATAGTCCATGCGTCAGGACACGTGTCGCAACGCCAGAGTCCTGATAGAGGACAGGCAGAGGCGATACACCACGGCTAGCCGCCGCACCTGGGATCTAATCCCAATTGCAGTTCTTCACGAGTGGAGTAATCGAGCAATCCCGAAACCGGAAGGCCATAGTGGGCCTGGAATGCCCGGACCGCCGCCTGTGTTTCCGCGGTGAAAATGCCATCGATTGAACCCGGATCAAAGCCAAAGCCCTGCAAATGCTGCTCCGCGATTTGGATGTCGCCTCGGCTCAGGAGCCGGTCTGGAGCAGGGTGTTCCAGCCCAGGCGTACGTGGGAGCCTTGATTAATCAAGGACCCACGCAGGCCTCCCGGCCGTGGGAGCCGCGGTCTGAGACGCGGCGCAAGCAGTGAGCAGTAACAGCGGCAACCCTGCGATGCCCATTCTCAATAATTTCATCTTGATGTCCTTGCCACTCTCTGACGCCCTTAGATTTTGCCAAGCAAGAGCAGGATGATCAGAACTATCAGAATAAGGCCCAAAATGCCGCCTGGGTAATAACCCCATCCTGCACTGTACGGCCAGGTCGGTAACGCCGCGATCAACAGGAGAATCACGATAATCAGGAGCAGTGTTCGCATGGTCACACCTCCCGTATCATGAAGCTCGTCGCGCCGTCTCATCCCTCCCGTGCGTCGTGCCGCCATTGCTCGCGCTGGCGGAGTTGCTCTTCGCTGGGCGCGATGTCATGAAGACGGCCCTGGATCGTTTCCTCGCGAAGCCGAGCGAGTTCGGTCCGGGAAAATTCCAATTCCTCACGAAAGACCTGTTTGATCCTCGGGAGGTCTGGCTTGAACCGCTCCCATGTCGCCGGATCCAGCGCCGTGACGAGCAGCATCTCTTGCAGCGCTGGATCGATCGTCATCCAAATAATGACGTTCTGCACCTTGTCGATCTCCTCCTCGGTCATCACCAAGGAGGCGGCCCGCAGTTTGTGGGTAATGCGTGCCTTCAGTTCATCACGTATGCGAGTAAACGCCTTTGTGAAGTCGGCGTTCATGAGCGCCGCCCTCCTTTCTCGCCGCCCACAGGCCCGCGAGGGTGAAGTCTGGCCATCTCTTGACGGTGAGCCGAAAGCCGAGATGATCGGCGATGCCTTGCGTCCAGCCTCTGGCGACTGCCGTCGACGGGATGCGGTACAAGGGGCTGAGGACTCGCCGACTGGGCCAATGTAGATTCGACCCGACGCCTCTTGGTCCAGTGGCAGGTGGACTTCTCTCCTGGTGATCACGGCTCCTTGCAACAACCTACGCGGGTCGCTCCCGTGAGATGTGTCGCGCTGACAGCTTCTCTTGTATTCTGCCCGAACTGTCCGACCGTTGCCACAAGCAGATCAGCGATCGTCCCTCGGAGGTGGCCACTACGACCCACGCTCTTGGTGGCCCCGCCCAGTCGACGTCAAGCTGTCTCATCTCCGGCATTTGCGCGCATCGATAAGTCGGACGCTGGAAGATACGCACCTTAGCCGTATCGCCCGCTTGATAAACGGCAAGAACTTCGCCCGTGTCTTGACCACTGAAGCATTTCAGCGTGTGTTGAAGAGCTCGCCTGGCTATTTGACCCTGTGCCTATTTGCACCTACTCCATGGACATGCGGAAACGGGGAATCCTGGGAATGACCTGAACGAACACCGGGCGTTAGAGGCAGTGGGAACATCACATGGAATGACCTGACAAAGAACGTTGCCGGGGTGGCGGAATGGGTAGACGCACAGGATTTAATATCCGCCCCGAGCGGATTCAACTTACACCCGATTCGCGTTGCATCCCCTTTATCTTTCCAAACTTGCCCCATTCACCACCTTACACTGCAGCGTGGCCATTTGTGGCGGTGTGTTCCTGAAATAGCCACGCTAGTTGAGGGCTAAAGCCTTGGTCAGCTAGGGGCTGCTGAGCTCGGCTGAACCGCCGGCCTTCGGGCTACGCTTCTTGTACTGCAGGGTATGATGACGGACGCAAGAGGAGCGTGAGGAGAGGTTCGACGTCGGAGGTGCCTTAGAATCTCGGGTTGGGGAGAGGCAACAGAGGGCAGAGCAAGGGGGGCGGCGTCCTTCTCGTCCTCATGTTCGGCTTCCCGCGCCATGTAGCCGACGCACCGGGCGCCTCGCGCCCAGGTGCCATCGCCGCGCCTAAGAAATCTTTTCCACAGCTTCCTTCCCGCAGTATTGGTCAAAAGCTTCGGTGAGGAGCTGAGCGATCTCTGCGCCACCCCGATTTTCGATGTGGTGCCGGTGTAACATGAACACGGACTTACCCTCCCTGAACAGGGCCACCGAGGGGGAGGAGGGCGGATAGTCAGCCAGGTATTCGCGCACGCGGGCCGTGGCCTCCACATCGCCGCCGGCAAATACCGTGGCCACTTTGTCCGGCAGCGTGGGGTGTCTCAACGCGAGGGCGGTCGTCGGTCGGGCGCGTCCAGCCGCACACCCACACATCGAGTTGATGACCATCATGACAGTGCCACTTTGTGGCGTCAGTAGGGCGTCCACTTCCTCAGGGGTCCTGGTTTCCTGCACACCCAGCCGCGCCAGTTCTCGCCGCATTGGGCCGATAGATTCTGCTGGGTATCTCATCGCGCCAGGTCTCCTTAATCTAGAGGTCTCCTCACAGCGCTAGACCGACAGCATTCTTCCAGGCCGCCGCGGAATTACCAGCAGAATCTGCCCCATTGAAGCGCTTGCCCTCCTGAACACCATGGATTGCAGGTCTCTGGAAGCATCGGGCGGAGGAGGGAATCCCACGATGCGCAGGAGGGGCAGAGACTGACCGCTGATCTTCGTGGTGCCAGTGCGGGGCTCATTGGCCACCGTTCGCTACCCCACGCCTCTGCCGGTAGCCAGCGTTCCACAAACGGCGTGCGGAATGTGCGGTAGGGCGCGTTTGGCCAATCATAGCTGAACAGCGTGGTCCGCGCGGTCTCGTATCAGGTGGCGCTCTGGACCTTCTGCCTCTATAGCTTATGCGCATAGGCTTCTGGCGTCGCAATCGACCGCGTGGCGATTATGACGGCCTGCGCACCGAGCGCCCGGGCGGCGATGAACCTACGGGCGTCGGCAACACCTCCGGCGGCGACAACGGAATCGGTGCCACGGCAGCAACAACACGCGGCACGAGCGGCGGGTTCCCGTTAAAGGGCATGATGCCCAGACCGCCGGCATTACTGACCGCGGCAACCGGCTCTGGCCCGGTAATGAGTCCCACCGGGGCCGCGCGTGGGCGCCAGAGGTCGGCTCTGGGTCCCGACGAAGCTCTAGGTTATGAGGGCATCCCCGGTGAATGTAGGGCGCCGTCGAGCTGCTCCAGGATTTTCTTCAACACCCCCTCACGGCCCTTGAGGCTCTCCCGGAACGACATCGAGTCCGTATCCACGATTTCCATCCGGAGATCGGACAGATGACTGCTGAGTACCTCTCTGAGGACTACTGCCTCCTCGTGGGTCATCGTGAGCTGAACCATCGTGAACCTCCTGTTCCTCCCTAATGATACCGCTCACCAGCAGGGTGGAGCACGCCAACGGCACCTCCGGCGCGAGGTGGCGCGGGTCACGCCTAGACGCCCCCCAAGGCCGCGCACGCCGCCTCCATGCGGTGCTCCTCCACCTGGGCGTGCCGCACCTGGACGCGTGCGACGAGCCTCTGCAGGACCGCCCCGATCCGCCTCCACCTCGGCGAGCAGCCCAGCGGCGACTTGGCCCAGCACCTCGCCCTCGTGTCGGTCGCGCAACATTCGGAGAGGGTCGATCGCGACCGCCGCAGCCGCGAAGTGATCGTGCACGTAGCTCGTTCAGGGGTCGGGCATGCTGGCGACTTCGTTCGTCGCACACTGGTCACACGGTTGCACTGTGGTGGCTAGCGGGCGCGTGTGAGCGAGACACTCGCGTTAGCTGTTCTTTTCCTTGCGCTCCACGCCGGCAGCATAGCGCCACTCCTAGTCTACCAATTTATGCCGGCGTCCACAGGTATCCCAGGTAAACTTGTGGTCTGGAACAAGGGACTTCGAGGGAACAAACAAGCGGTGACCGCAGGCTTGGCACGGAAATACTAGGCCACCAGGCCTGAAGTATGGAAACCCACCTTCGCCTACAGAGACAATGGGCTCGCCTCGCGCCCAAGGAACACCGCTTCACCATTGGCTGTCAGGAGGAGGCCATACAAACTGAAGGTCAAGACGTCTTTTTTTAGTATTAATTTTTGGCGCAAGTGCTGTGCGAGGCGCGTGAGGATTTGTGTCCTCGTCGGATGCGTTGTCTCCGGCGTGCTGACGCCGACATAGCGCACCCGCGGCGGTCAGCACGCCCGCCTTTGGGGCTGGTGAGGGCGGCAGGACCTGTGGATCGGCTGCAGGTCGGGGCTGCCCGCTCAGGCATGCTCGTCGTCCGGGCACTGCGCGCAGTGGCCCGGATCGCCTCAGAGGCCGCGCCGCAAGAGGCCCGTGAAACGGCGCCTGATCCCCCCATACGCGTCAAGCGGTCATCCCTCGGGGTCTCCCGGTCTCGGGGTGATGGGCGCGGACCACATGACCCGCCCGTGCTGATCGAATAACGCCACACGGGACAGCGCCGGCCCCAATCCCTCGGCCCCCGCCTCCGGCGTCCCCGTATCCACCACGCCCCGCTGCAAATCCGCCCGGGCCTGCCGGGCCAGCGCCTCGTAGAGGGCGCGCAGCCGCTCTAAGTCCGCTTCTTCTAACTCTTCCAGATCGAGGAGCGCATTGTGCGCCCCCGCGATGGCCCGGATCAGCTCGTCCAGTTTCAACTGGACGGCGGCGCCATCGCGATTCTGGGTGTTCTGAATGAGGAACACCATCAGGAAGGTAACGATGGTGGTGCTGGTGTTGATCACCAGCTGCCAGGTGTCGCTGAAGCCGAAGAGCGGACCGGTCAGCGCCCAGCCCACGATGATCAGTAGGGCCAGGCCGAAGGCCAGCGGATGCCCCATGGCCTGGGCGGTGCCTTTGGCGAATCGCGCAAATTGCGAGCGATGGTACATGGCGGTCCTTCTCCCTCATGGGCGCGCTGTCGGATGAGAGGCGTTCTTCCGCGCCATCACAGGCTGGCTCGCCTCTCCTCCCACCCGTCATAGGCGGAGGGGATCATGTGGGCCGGATGCCTCACCCACCGTCGGTCGACGCGCCAGCCTTCCCCATGATCCAAGCCCCAGGCGACGAGCTGGCGGAGCACCTGGGGGCAACCGCCCCACCACGGTGCAGAGGGCAACGAGCCGGCCCTGGGCCTCGGCATCGAGCTTGATGAGCAATGCGGCCGTACAGCGTTTGGGGCGGTTACGTCGTGGCGATGGCGCACGTCTACATGATCTCCTGGCTGATGACGAAGGTGGCAATCTGGGACGCTTCAAAAGATTGACAAAAACATACCATGAGAAGGCAACACAGTGCGGTGACGGGGGGAGTCCTGGCCGAGGGAGCGGCTGGGGAGTCTCCTGGACCGCATGGGCCTGCCCCCTGCACCCTGCCCACATCCATCGCCGGCTTAGCCTGCTGGGATTTCCTGGCAGGACGGCACCGCGAGTTGTCCACTGGTGTGCACATAGTACCGATGGTCCTCGACCGCCCATCTGCCGTTTCGGCGACTGACCGTGAAGTCGGCGAACTTGACTCGACCTTTCTCCCGGGCCTGGCCGGTCTGCCACGCACTCCACCGCCCGCTCCGCACATCAAAGGTCCGCCAGGCCGGGATAGACAGCGCGGCGCTATACCCGACCTCGATCCCGTTCCGCCGATCGGCATCGGTGAGCGCCATCGGGCCGTGCGTGATCTTCGGCAGGTTGTTGGCGTACAAGCCCAATTGGTAGTAGCCGGGCGTGTCGCCCTGTTTTGGAGCGTCTGGCGGCGTCAACACCGGCGCGAATGGGTTGGGTTTGACCTCCGGCATGACCACCTTGGTGACGAGAAACTTCTGCCCCGCCGCATTCGCACACAGCCGCCACGTGGCATCCAGGGTCCGTTGGACTTCGGTCAGGGCCTGTCGGGCGTCATCCGTCAGCGTTTGACCGAACGAGGCGGATGGGAAAACCACCACTCCCAGGAGCAGTACGGTGAGCAACGACATCGCTCCCCCTTTCGTTCAGCGGGTGCGCCTTGACCACTTCCCAAGGGACGGCCTAGCATCCGCTCGCTCGCTGGGCAGGACTCTGGGCCTATCAGTGACGTGCCTGGGGGCCGCCGCCTACCACCGCCACACCGAGTACCGACGATGCCGCGCGAGATTATTCACGACCAGTGCCACCAACAACAGGAGGGCCGCTCCGGCTCCCGTGGGGATCAACACATACAGGTATCCGAGCGCGTGCATCTCGCCCCCTCCGATCAGCGCCAGCAGTGCAGTGCCCCCTCCAGGTGGGTGGACGGTGTTCGTCAGCAGCATGGCGACAATGGCCAAGGACATGCCGAGCCCAGCGGCCAGCCACGGGGTGGTGCCCCAGAGCTGATAGCTCACCACCCCTATGAGATCAGAAATTATGTGGCCGCCGAGGAGGTGACGAGGGTGGGCCATGGGGCTCCGGTTCGCGCCGTACACGGGCACCGCGGAGGCCCCAAATGACCCCCGGAGCAAGGGGAGGTCTTGCGGCTCAGGATAGCGAACGGAGCTGTTATGAGGGCTTATTGAGAGGTTTTCCCAGGGCTGCCGGATGAGCAGTTCGATTTTCAAGGTGCTTTAAAATGGTCATGTGAGTTAGTCCGCGCCGAGGTTAACGAACAACAAGCAGAACGAGCCAGAAATGAGTCAGGCAAAAAAGGCTGATATGCCAGGGCGAGGAGGGTGCGCATAGCGACCGCGCTGGACAAGGCGGCATCCCGGGATCGTGCTGGGACGACTCGTCACCCCAGTGGGACAGCCACTCTTCCCGCCGGCGCGAATGGTTCCATCGCAGCGAGGAGTGGCCAGGCACACGACTCGGCGGCTCTCCCGCCGCGGGAGAACAGTGAGCATGCCGGTGGGAGGGATGACCGCACGGAATCGCCGATGTGAAGTATTGGGAGTTGATCATGGGGTTGCAGCAACTGCCGCGTGAGGCCAAGCGGTGGTTATCGGGCGACCGCTAAGGCTGCCGATGAGGAACACTGATCGAGGGTAGCAGCAACTTATCTCGTCTCATCCTCGGGCTTCTTGTCCACAAATACTGATTCGGTCATGGTTTCCGGAAGGGGCTCTACTTTCTTTCGCTGCAGAATATCTGTATCCCGATACCAGATGGCTACCCGCCTGATGTGTGAAACTCGTCCGAGTTTGCGCAGGGTATCGCCCCCTTTGACCACAAACGTGATGCGGTCCAAGCATCCGGCATCGGATAGGTGGCGTATCAACTCATCGAGGAACGAGAGGGACAACGGATATTCCCCAGCGAGGTCAATTTCCAGCGATTCGTTGCCCTGCAGACGGGATCGTAACTCATCATAGGCCATACGCCCCCTGGCACGAGTGACTGTGCGTCGGGTGAGGGTCGTGATGTGAAGTTTTGTGGTTATCATAACCTTTACCTTTCAGAGAGGGAGAGTTCGGTCTGGACACCCGGAAGATCTAAGGCCATGCGACCGATCTCCTTGCGTCCACTTTCTATTCTAACATATCCGTCCCCCGTGCTGAGGAGTAACCGCCCTTTGGCCGCCGTGACCGCATCAGCCACCTCCGTTAATCCTGTTCCGCCTTCCAGCTTTCGGCTCACTAGGGGCTGGAAGGCAAGATCGGCTGCCTCATGGTGTGGCCGCTGCGCCAGGTAAGCATAACGAGGGTTTAGGGCAAGGCTTCCTCGTAGGCCTATGCCACAATCCCCAATCGCAAACACCACCCGACCGCTAGCGGGATAGTACTGCATGGCACAGGCAGCGAGTGATCGTTGGGAATGCTGAGCGAAGTTGTCGACCAGTTCTGATACGACTTCAGCTATCATGTCCGCATTAACCCTGACGCCGTTGGCATGGATAATAGTACAAACATCCGCTGAGATATCTTCAGCAATGGTGGCAGTCTTCTCGATGTCAACGATGTCATTAAATGAGGTAGTAGAACTAAGGCGCCGCAACTTTTCCCACTGGATAAAATCTGGATCGAAATTGAAGCGCTCCCAAAAATTGACTCGTGTCAGGTATTCCCTGGGTCCTATTGCATGAGGGGGAACGACATCAAACATTTTGCCATGCTTGTTGTGATGTCGCAGATACATCCCAAGATACACCAGCGCGAAGGGCTCAACAAACGTCACAGCGGTCAAATCGCTATCAGGCCTCGCCTCATTTAAGTCTACTCGCGCGAGGAGGCGATCGATGTTCCAGAACGTTAGATTCACGGGCAACCCCACAGAGAATCTGGAACCTCTGGTCAGTGCTGCAGTACGGTGCGTCAACGAAGTTCTGGAATTAGAAATCCACGGAGAGGAAGGATCAGGAGGAAGAATGGCCTTCTTTAAGAAACAAGGCGTCTACTGGGTCGACTACTATGTCGGCGGCCGGCGGAAGGGGGAGCGAATCGGCCCCGATAAGAAGCTGGCGGAGACGGTGATGCAGAAGCGCAAGGTGGCGATCGCCGAGGGGAAATTTCTGAGGAAACAGCAGCCCGTGACGACGACGTTTGATGACCTAGCTCAGGCCTATCTGCACTATGCCCGAGACAATAAATGCTCATGGGGCCGCGATGAGACGAGTGTCAAAAAGCTGTTGGAGATCTTTAGCGGCAGGCGCTTGACTGAGATTACGCCTGCATCGATTGAGCGCTACAAGACGTTGCGCAGGGCGAGCAAGACCATCTATGGGCGCTGTCCAACCCCAGCCACCCTCAACCGCGAACTGGCGTGCCTCAAGCGCATGTTCAACGTGGCGCGCAAGGGCTTGATCGAACTCAAGGGGGGCATTCCTGCGGAGAATCCGACGAGCGCGGTCGAATCCCTCGATGAGCACAACATCCGCGATCGTGTCTTGACCGCCGAAGAGTTTGATCGTATGCTGGAAGCCTCGCCCGATTACTCGAAACCGATCTTGCTCTGCGCCTACTATACCGGGATGCGCAAGGCGGAAATTTTGCATCTGACTTGGGACCGCGTAGACTTGAAAGCCGGTTTTATCCGGCTCAAGGGAGCCGACAGCAAGACCGGCGAGCGGTGCAGCGTTCCCATCGGGTGAGAGCTGCGGGAGGTCCTCCAAACGTTGCCGCTGGCGGTAAACTCGTAGGGGACTTAAGCCCCGTATGTATTCACCCGATGAGGACAGCCTATGAAGTCGATTCGCGAAATTGTCTCTCGGGTCTGCCGTGATGCGGGGCTCGATAATGTCGTCTTTCACGACTTGCGCCGCACTGCGACTACCAATTTGCGCCGTGCTGGCATTAATGCTTTGACGGCGATGAAGATCACGGGCCATAAAACCATGGCAGTGTTCAAGCGCTATAATACGATTGATGAGGATGACCTAACTGTTGCGCAACGGCGGATGGACACCTATATGGACACCAAGACCGCGAAGCCGCAGAGGCATAGATCATAAGTCATTGAAAATACATCACGCCGGGGTGGCGGAATGGGTAGACGCACAGGACTTAAAATCCTGGGGCGGGCAACCGCCGTGTCGGTTCGAGTCCGACCCTCGGCATTGCAGTAGACAAGGCTTGCGAGCTTTCAACCGGGCGTTTGAATTTGTTGCACTATGTGGGAGATTGTGCAGGTAGACCCGCACTAAACCTACCCCATCGTCCCTGCGCTCACGGCGGTCCCAGGCCATCTGCCAGGCCGCCATGGGGCGGCCAGCGAGCACGTTCCGGCGCGTGGGCTATTGCAAGCGACCTGCTTTTCGGCGAAGGCTACGGCCCCGGCCAAACCGCCATCATGCGACATCGGCGATGGCGTCCGAGCATTGCTCGTTGCCGTACTGGAGGTTAGCGTGGCAGGACATGCCAAGGACCCCTCCATCGCAATGATCACCTCATGAGATCCGCACACCGAGGCCCTCCTGCTCTCAGCTCCTGATCCCATAGGAATGGTTTCCCCTCCGCTCGCACGGTCGACGCCCTCGCTCTGCACTCCCCCGCGACACCTGCCTGTCTAATGGTAGAGGCTTGTGGGCACCGCTGGAGAAGCACGCTATCATGGAATGTGTGAGGGGCTGTCATCGGCCCACCTCCCACAGGGCATATGGGGTGTCCGTCGTTCGTCGTGGTCGGCGCTCATATCGCATGAGCGCCTGAGCTGGGATGCTTTCCCTGTGTCCGTGGGGTGGTCCCCCGCCTCCGGCGTCGACCTCTCAGGTGGTGATGCACTTCGAGCCCCAGCCGCTGGCGCGGCACCTGTCGCGAACAGAGCGAGGGCGATGGCTGGAGAGCAGGGGTGCCCCAGTTGCTCATTTCCCCAGGAATATCGTTGCGGGGGGCCAGCTCATGTGGGTGAGGTTTCACTGGAAGGACGCCCTCGATCTCATCGCCGTGGCGGGTCTATTGTATGCGGTGCTCCTATTGCTGCGCCGGACCCACTCACGCTTTATCGTCACCGGCATCAGCCTGCTGCTAGTCCTCTATGCGACGGCTCGTTTCCTGAACCTTTACCTGACGACGACGCTCTTCCAAGCATTTTTGGCCTTTTTCGCCGTCATCATTGCCGTGGTCTTCCAGCGCGAACTCCGGAGCTTCATTGAGTGGCTCTCCGGCTGGGCCCGGTGGTCGCGTTCGCGGCAGGCGCCGCTTCCCGAGCGCGTGGCCGATCAGCTCGTGGACGCGCTCCTGTATCTAGCCCAGCGCAAGATCGGTGCGCTCATTGTCCTGCCCGGCAGCCAGGTGATCCACGGTCTCGTGCAAGGCGGAATCCCGCTTAACGGCCAGGTCTCCACGCCCCTGCTCCTGAGTCTCTTCGACTCGTCCTCGCCGGGCCACGATGGCGCCGTGGTGGTGGAAGGCGGCCGCGTCAGCAAGTTCAGCGTGCACCTGCCGCTGGCTGAGCGCTTTGAGCACTATAACGCCTTGGGAACACGCCACCGCGCCGCCCTCGGCCTGACCGAACGCTCCGATGCGCTGGTGCTCGCCGTGTCCGAGGAGCGTGGGACGATTTCCGTGGCGTCGGGCGGGGAGCTGCGCACCCTGGCGCCGAGCGAAACCCTCCGGGCCGATCTCGAGGCCCTCTTAAAGGCGCGGGTCCCCCCCGAGCCCGTGCGGCCGTGGCACTGGCTTCTGACGCAGAACCTGCGCGAAAAGGCCATCGCCGCCGGCCTGGCCCTGCTCCTGTGGGCCATCTTCGTGGCGTCTCAGGGGGCGGGCGTGGTCACGCGCCCATACGACGTACCGGTAGAATTCCAATTCCTCCCCCAAGGCTATGGGGTCAGCGAGGTGTCGCCCCAAACGATCACCGTCACCCTGTCTGGCCGCAATCAGGATTTCAACTTGCTCGACCCTGAGGCGCTCCGGGTGGTGGTCCGTCTGCCAGGGGGGGGTGATGGGACGCCAGCGCGTGCGCATTCAGGAGCCGATGATCAGCCATCCCTCGGCACTTTCGGTCGTGACCTTCACGCCGCGGTACTTGGAATTTACGATCCAAAAGCAAGAATAGACGGCGCTCGGTCATCGCCGCGAGATCGGTCACCGCCGTCATGGCCGGGGCGCGGCACCATGCTCTTCCTTGGCGGAGCCACCTCAGCGGGGTCATGAGCTCACGGTCGAGGCCGTGTTGCGTCCCCCAGCTTTTCATGGCGAGCATCGACGCAGGGGCGTTCTAAGGCGGCTGGGGGCGCCATCCATCCGCCTCAGATGGTCTGGAGCTCCTGCAGCGCTAGGGCTAGGCCGCCACACACACCGGCGTCATCGCCGAGGCCGGGAGGAACGATGATGCAGTCGATGCCCTCGATCAGGGCAGGCAATTGGGGATAGCCCTTGAGCGCCTCTAGGAGCTGCGTCCGCACCAGCTTCAGCCACGCCGCCCGGCCTAGTCGCCCGCCCCTCGAGACGCCACCCCCCAATACGATCCGTTCCGGCGACAAGATATAAACAAGGTTCGCCAACCCATAGGCGATATAGCGGGCTTCGAGCCCCCATCCAGGATGGTCAGCTGGCAGCAGCTCGGCCGGTTGCCCCCAACGCTCGGCAATGGCCGGCCCGGCCGCCAAGCCCTCCCAGCAATCGCCGTGGTAGGGACATTGGCCCGCATAGGGGTCTATCTGGCGATCGTGTGGGATGAAGCTGTGCCCCATTTCGGGATGCCCAAGGCCATGCAGCAGCTCGCCGTTGACGATGGCGCCCACGCCGATGCCGGTGCCGATGGTCACATAGGCCATATGGCGTAGTCCCCGTCCCGCCCCCCACCGCCACTCTGCCAAGGCCGAGCCGTTGACGTCGGTATCGCAACCCACCGGCACCCGCAACGCCTGGCGCACTGTGCCGACGATGTCGTAGTTAGCCCAGCCGGGCTTGGGGGTCGAGGTGATATGGCCATAGGTCGGCGAACCCTCGTGCAGGTCGAGCGGCCCAAAGGTGGCGATACCGATGGCCTGGAGACGGCCGAACACCGCTTGTTGTGCGCGGAACCATTGCAGCACCGCCGCCAGCGTCTCATCGGGGATCCGCCTGGTCGGAAACACACCCCTGGCCCTGATGCCTGCACCAGGGCCGGTGCCGATAGCACACACAAACTTCGTCCCGCCGGCCTCGATCCCTCCCACCAGCTGTTCTGCCGTCATGTGGCGGCACTCCTCTGCCCCGCCGCTTTCCAAGTGTGCTCTGCTGCACCCGTGCGAAACGCCGATGCTCGCTTATCCCTTCTGCAAGAAATTTCGTCGCCATCGGCGCGAGATTCGGCTACACTGGGCGGCATGAAACGGCAAGACGACCTTCTCCTCTGGAGTTTTCTCATCGCCATCGCCTCAATGTGGGGCAGTGCCTATTTGTTTATCTGGCTCAGCGTCACCATGGTGCCGCCCTTCGCATTGGCCGGTTTGCGCGGCAGTATCGGCGCCATTGCCCTAGCGGCGCTCTTCCCCATCATGGGGCAGCGCTTTGGGCTGTCGCGTGACCACCTCGTGCCGATGGTCGTGCTGGGAATGACGAACGGCTGGCTCTCCAATGTCCTGACCGCTCTCGCCGCCCCGCAGATCGACAGCGCCAAGGCCGGTATGATCAACGCCTCAACGCCCTTGTTCACGATGCTCTTAGCCCATGTCTGGATTCGGCAGGAGCGTCTCCACACAGGCACGGTGCTGGGGTTGATCGTCGGTTTTGCGGGGATCTTCGTGTTGATTGGCCCAGAAGCGGTGCTCGGCGGCAGCGGCACGCTGCTAGGCCACCTCCTGATCATCGGCGTGGCCCTGTGCTATGCCGCCGGCACGGTGTATGGGCGCCTGAAAAAGCCGTCGAACCCAGCGCAGTTGGCCTTGGGGCAATTGGTCTGCGCCGCCATCCCGGCGGCGCTGGTCAGCGCCGTCATCGAAACGGACTGGCACTTGCCCAGGCAGCCTGTCGTCATCCTGTCGCTGCTGGCGTTGGGGGTCTATTGTACGGCCTTGCCAGCGGTGATGTATTGGACGCTGCTGCGGCGATTTCCGGCGACCAACGTGGCGACGGTGTCCTACATCATCCCAGTGTGGGCGGCAGCCCTCGGCGTCACCATCTTGGGCGAGCCGCTCACCTGGCATGCGGTGGTCGGCTGCGGCGTGGTGCTGCTCGGCGTCTGGATCGCCAACCACGCCGCCGGCCGTCAGTCCTAGTGCCGAGCCGCGCCCGCCGGCGTAGGCGCCGGCGGCGGAAAATACTCCGCTACCGGGATCTCGATGACACTGGGGCCATTCACCATCAGCGCCTCCCGCACGACGTCGGCGATGTCCTCGGGGCGTTCCACATAAAAGCCGCGCGCGCCATAGACCCCAGCGAGCTTGTCAAAGCGCGGATTGACGAGATCGACGCCGATGTAGCGTTGGTTGTAGAAGCGCTGCTGCTGGGCCTTCTCCGCCCCATGGCAGTTGTTGTTCAGCACGATGCTGACCAGCGGAATCTGCCAGCGTACCGCCGTGTTGATCTCCTGCGAAGTGTACAAAAAGCCGCCGTCCCCCTGCAGGCTGATGGCGGCGCGGTCCGGCCGCCCCAGCTTGGTGCCCAATCCCACACAGTATCCCATGCCCAGGCCGCCGTGCCCGGCGTAGTTGAACATCGTGCGCGGCACCTCGAAGCGCAGCCGATCGTACCCCAAGCCCGGGGCCACACCGGCGTCGATGGTGATCATGCAGTCGCGTGGCAGCACTTTCAGGAGCTCTGGGTAGACACGCTGCGGCATCATCGGCGTGCCCGTGAGTGTCAGTTCCTGCTGCAACCGCGCCCGCCGACGCCCGGCCAAGTCTTCGATGGTCTGGCGCCAGGCGGGATTCGGACGACCCTCCGGAAACTGTTGGCGCAGGGCCCGGAGCAACTGCTGCGCCACCGCCTTAGCATCCCCCACGATGCCGACCGCCACCGGATAATTGCGGCCGATCTCGTAGGCGTCGATATCCACCTGGATGATGCGCGTCCGGGGATCGATCACACGGTAATTCCACAATGTCGTGGCCTGATTCAGCCGGGTGCCGAGGGCCAGGATGACATCGGCGCGGTGCATCGCCTCAGCGGCCTCGCCCGACCCACGCCCACCCGGAGGGCCAACGTAGAGCCGGTGGCTGTTGGGCACGACGTCGTGATGCCCATACGACGGCACCAGCGCCATATCGAGCATCTCGGCCAGTTGGACCGCCTCCCCGCTAGCTTCGGCGTCGATGATCCCACCGCCCGCCAGGAGCAAGGGACGCTGCGCTTGCGTCAGCAGTGTCACGGCGCGCTGGATGGCCTGCGGATCACCGGCGATGCGCGAGTCGACGGCGCGATAAGCCTCCGGAGCCAAGACCTCCGCCTCGATCGTCTGATCGTCCAGCAAATCGCGGGGGATATCGAGGAAGACCGGCCCCTGCTTGCCCGACAGCGCCGTCCGGAAGGCATAGTGCACCATCTCGGGAATGCGCTCCGTCTTATTCACCTGCAGGGATAGCTTGGTGATGGGTTTGAACAGCTCCACGAGGTCGAACGCCTGCGCCCCATCGCGGTAGATGTAATCACGTGCCACGTCGCCAGCGATGACGACAACCGGGGCGCGTCCTTTGTAGGCTAGGGCGATACCGGTGATGAGGTTAATGGTGCCAGGACCAGAGGTGGTGATGCAGGCGGCTGGCTTCCCGGAGGCTCGCGCATAGCCGTAGGCCATGAAGGCCGCTCCCTCCTCGTGACGGGTGTCGAGAAAGCGGATATCCTTGCGCCCATACATTTCGGTGACGATGCTGTTGGTGGTCGTGCCCACCACCCCGAAGGTGTGGTCACACTGTTCCGCCCGTAACATCTCAATGATCATCTGGCCAGCTGTCATCGATGACATAGATTCCCTCACGTACGATTCACGGGAAAGAGTAACTATCTATGACCTATTCCCCCTCTCCCTCCGGGAGAGGACGGGGTGAGGGTCAAAGAGAGGCAGGGAGAACGCTTGCGGGCCCGATCCTGCCAGACGCTGTTGTGAAGGCTATTCTAACACGGACTCCGTTAGGTAGCCGGGCGCATTGTCCCATACCCACAGCGCATCGTCAATGCAGGGCTGCTGGCAGCAGGCGCCAGAAAGCCACCCCCGGCGCGTGGGTTCATCGGGTGCGACCGCGCCTCTCCAACACTTCCGGCTTCAACACCCCGATAAACGGCAAATTCCGGTAGCGCTGTTGGTAGTCCAAGCCGTAGCCCACGACGAACCGGTCCGGGACGTCAAAGCCTCGGAAGGCCAGCGGCAAGTCGACGATCCTCCGCACCGACCGATCCAGCAGCGTACAGACGCGCAGGCTCGCGGGTTGACGTGCCTGCAGCGCCCGCAGGAGATAGCCCAGCGTCAAGCCGGTATCCACGATGTCCTCCACCACCAGCACATGGCGGCCGGTGATATCTTCATCCAGATCTTTGAGGATCCGCACCACACCGGCCCCGCCTTGCGTCCCATAGCCAGAGATGGCCAGGAAGTCAATCGCCAGCGGCAGAGGGATGGCGCGCATGAGATCGGTGAGGAAGACCACCGCCCCTTTCAACACGCTCACCAGCACCAAATCTTGGCCCTGATACGCCGCAGCCACCAAGCCTCCCAGCTCTTGCACCTTCGCCGCGATCTCCTCCGGGGCGAGGAGGATTTCGGCGATATCGTCCATCTGAGCGGTCAAATTTTCCCTCTCCTCCTGCTTGACATAACGCCAGGGTGGAGCTATATTAAATTTCACCCTGGGAGTTGACGAGTTTCCTGACTCCCCAAGGTGTTAGTAAGGAATCCGCCCGGTTAGCAGGCTGGTGAGGACGATCACGAAAGCATCGGCCACGCCAGAAGTTGGCCAGCGGAAACCAGAAAATCCCTTGGCGGCCAGTGGGAAGCACGAAAGCTCCCAGGGTTATTTTTTATCTGCCGCACGGCCGTATTTCTGCAATAGGCGTTCGAAATCCCGTCCATAGAAAATCTTGATGTTCACTTCCGGATAGAGCTGTCTCAACAGCCGTATTTTGCGGTTTTTCTTCGTAACCAGGCGCTGTTTCTGGGTGGTCAGCTCGATGTAGAGATCTTGATCCGGCAGGTAGAAGTCCGGGGTGAAACTTTCCAGGACGCGCCCCTCTGCATCCCACTGAAGCGGGAAAGTCCTCGGCTCGTATTGCCAGCGGATCTTATAGAAATCTAAAATGCGGGCGAACTCCGCCTCGCTGGGGTGGGCAAAGCCCGGCCCCCGCTCGGAGTGCAGCTGTTCGAGGGTTTGAAATTCATCGGAGAGGCCCTGCTCAATGAGGTGCTCTTCAACGCGCTGCATGAGACGCTTGAGTTCCGAGAGTAGGGTGGCAGGAATCCGGATGGCAGGGGCGGTCAAGGGTATATCCCCCTGAGCCGCCTGCCGACGGAGCTGGATCTCGATGAACGGATGGCCATCGTGCTCGAGGACCCAAGCCTGGACCTCCTCTGCCGCTCCCATGCTAAATTGACCCACCAGCTTCGGGTACGTGTCCACTTGCATGTCCGCTCCTCCCTTGTCGCCCTCTACGAACATACCATACCTCCGCCCTCGGTTCACCGAAGAAATGCCGTGCACCAGGGGGTTGGTCGTGGGCGCCGCTCAGAGGCATGCTGAGGCGCGGACCGCTGAGGCCGTGCAGCTGTAATGGGCCGTTCCAATTGCCTCGCTTCCCTCACCCCGGTCCTCTCCCGCCGGGAGATGGGGTCTTCACTGGCGCCTATGCCCTGTGGAGCGGGGTGAGGGCGGCACCAAGAGAGGGGGGAATCAGTGGCAGTCGGGGCTGCCCTTGACCTGCGGCGTCGTCAGGGCTACACTCGCAGGTAGGGTCTGACTTCACCCGCAGCTGCGACAGCCACCGGAGGTGTCCCATGGCGACCACGACAGACGTCCCCGTCGATGTCCCCGTCAAGAGGATGCCGCTCTCCGCCGAGCAGCGACAGTGGCTGCAGCAAGCCGTATCCCTCGTCGACGAAGGGCGTATGCGCGCCTTCAATCGTGCCATCACCGACATCCACAGCCCCACCGGCGCGGAGCGCGAGGCCAGCGAGTGGCTGGTGGCGCACATGCGGGACATCGGCCTCGACGCCTTTTACCAGCCCTTGGACGAGCGCTCGGGCAACGCCGTGGGCCGGCTCCGGGGCAGCGGCGGCCCCTCTCTGCTGCTGTATGCGCCCATCGACACCCACCTGCGCGCCGACCCGGACGAGGATGTGCCGTGGGTCGGCCCCGAGCTACGCCCCGATATGTTGCCCAAGGCCTACATCGCCGACAACGGCGACGTCATCGGCCTCGGCGCCGCTAACCCCAAGGGTATGGTGACGGCGCTGACAGAGGCCGTCCGCTGTGTGCGCCTCGCTGGCGTGCCGCTCAGGGGCGAGCTGATCCTGGCCTTCGCCGGCGGCGGCATGCCGGTGATGCCGGCCCCGGGCGAACCACGCCGGAACCACGGCTTGAGCAGCGGCGTGATCTATATGCTCACCCACGGCGTGGCGGCGGATTTCGCCATCATCTGTAAGCCCGGCTGGGCCGCCGCCTGGGAGGAGGTCGGCCTGTGCTGGTTCAAGGTCACGGTGCGCGGCCAAATGGGCTATGCCGGCATGACCCGTACATTCCCAAACTTCCGCAACGCCGTGGTGCATGCTGCCATGTTCGTGCTGGCCCTGGAGGAATGGTTGCCCAAGTACCAGGCGCGCAACACCTCCGGGCTCTGCGCACCGCAAGGCGCCATCGCTGCCATCCGTGGCGGCTGGCCGCACAAGCCGGCCTTCTCCTCGGCGGCGGCCGAAGTCTACATCGACCTGCGCTGCAACCCGCGCACCCCTCCCGCCGAGGTCAAAGCCCAGTTCGCTGCGGCCATCGACGACATCCTCCACCGACACCCTGAGCTCAGGCTTGACTGGGAGATGACCGCCGCCTATCCGGGCTCATACACCGACCCCGACAACTGGATCGTGCAATCCGCCATGCGCGGCTGGGAGTTCGTCGAGGGCACCACTCACCAGGCGCTAACTGGCACCAGCGGCCAGACGGATGCTTCGGCGCTGCGCCATTTGGGCATTCCAACGGTCCGCATCGGCTATCCGCCGGTGCCGACCGTTCCGCCGGCATGGCAGGGGTTCGGGGGGTTGGGCGTAAGCCACATCCCGAACTTGGCCAAAGTGTCACGGGCCATCATCTATGCCATCATCGACACCTGTACCAGGAGTCGCGGCGAGGTCGGGTTGGTCTAACGCGGGGGAAGCGTTCGGCTGACGGCCGAATGCGCATCGGCAAGGAGGCAGACATGGATCGCGAACGCTCTGGCTCAGATGACGTCCATGGCGAGGTCGAGCGCGCTCAACACGAAAAACCCTGGCAGCGCTACCTGGAGGCCGAGCTCGGCCTGCGCCATTACTGGTACCCGGCGCTCTTTTCGCACGAGTTGCAGGAGGGCGAGACGCGCCCCGAGACCATCCTGGGCGAGCGCTTGTTCTTCAAACGCATCGATGGTCGGGTTTACTGCGTCGAGGACCGCTGCCTGCACCGCGGCGTGCCGTTCTCCGTGCGCCCCGAGTGCTACACCAAGCATACCCTCACCTGCTGGTTTCACGGCTTCACGTATGACTGGCGCGACGGCAAGCTGGTGGAGATCCTCAGTGAGGCGGACAGCGCCCTGCTCGGCAAGGTGGGCCTGCACGCCTACCCCACCTTCGAGAAGCACCAAGTCATCTTCGTCTGGATCGGCGACGGCGAGCCGGCTGACATCCGCGAGGATACCCAGCCGCGCTTTTGGGACGAGCACTTGGTGACCCACCCGGTGGTGCGCTACAAGATCAAGTGCAATTGGCGCGTCGCCGCCGAAAACGGCTTCGACGCCGCGCATATCTACGGCCACCGCCACTGGATCGGCATGCAGCAGTCCGGCCGCATTCGCCCCTTCGGCACCTACCCGTCGCGCCAGGATATCGTCCAGGTGCTGACAGAAGACGGCAAGCCCAAGGGTATCGTCAAGCAGGACGACATCCACGTCTACGCTCGGCAAATCGAGGGCCAGGAGGTGCGCGTGCCGCTATGGCCCAAGGACGCGCCGGCGGTGGTGCAAACCGAGCCGCGCGCAGGGTGGGTGGGCTGCTACCTGCCGTGTGGCCTGCAGGTAGAGGGCTTTCCGAAGCCGGGCAAGGTGCACTTCGAGTGGTACGTGCCCGTCGACGAGGACCATCACTACTACGTCATCCTGCACGCTGGCTACGCCAGGAGCGAGGAGGAGCGCCAGGCATTCTACGCCGAGGCCGAGCCTCTGGCCAAACTCATCTGGCAAGAGCCGGGCGCGAAGCCGGAGGGATTCAACAACTTCGATGCCTTCGCCCGCAAATGGTCGCACCATGCCTATGCCAGGGAGGACTGGTGGCACCGCGAGCGACTGTTCAAGCCGGATTACATCATCACGCAGTGGCGCATGGTGGTGTCCAAGCATGCACGCAGCATCCAGCGGCGCGGCAACTGTGCCCCCATGGAGGTGGACGAGGGGTTGTCGTGACGTTCCGTGGCCATCGCGGCGACCCAGTCGGCATAAGGCTAGGAGGACCACCCGTATGGATATGCGACCCTCCCCGCGCCAGCAGGTTTTGATGGATCGCGCCTACCAGCTTGCCGTGGAGCGCTTCGCCCCGCGCGCGGACAAGTACGACCGCGAGGCCTCTTTCCCCTTCGAGGACTATGCCGACCTGCACGAGGCAGGCCTCCTCGCCCTGTGCGTACCTGAGCAGTATGGCGGGCTCGGGGCGGACTTCGAGACCTACTGTCTGGTGGCCGAGCAGATCGCGCGCGGCAACGCCTCCACAGCGCTGACCTATAACATGCATGCCCTCACCATGCTGATGATGGGCTACTTCATCCGCGATCTCGAGCTGCCGCCGGCCGTGCGCGAACGGCATGAGGAGCTCAGCGCCCGGCGCTACCGCGAGGTAGTCGAGGAGGGGGTGTTCTACGGTCAACCGCACAGCGAGCCGGTCGAAACCGGCAGCGCCGATCAACTGCAGGTCGGCGGCCGTCGGTTCGGCACCCGCGCCGAGCGGGTCGACGGCGGCTATCTGGTGAATGGGCGCAAGTTCTTCGTCTCCCTGGCGGGTGCGGCGCAGTACTATGCCACCCCAGCCCTACTGGCGGCCGATGGCCCCTGGGAGGAGCGCACGCTCTATTTGGCCATCCCGCGTGAGGCGCCGGGGGTGGAGTTTACCGGCGACTGGGACCCCCTCGGCATGCGCGCCACGGTCAGCCGCGACCTGGTGCTGAAGGATGTCTGGGTGCCAGGTGACGCCGAGATCCTGCCGCCCGGCGTGTTCGGCCAATTCTATCAACGCCGGCCGCACCTGTTCCTCGGCTTCTCGGCTACCTTCCTGGGCCTGATGCAGGCGGCTTACGATTACACCATCGCCTACCTCACCGGCCAGGTGCCTGGCGCCCCCGGGCTGCAGGGGGAAGCGCCAGCGCGTGGCTACGCCGTGGCCGAGATGCTGTTCACCCTGGAGGCGACACGGGCGCTGTACTACCGCGCCATCTCCGAGGACCGCTTGGACCCGCCTGTTGAATGCGTGCAGCGTGCCCGCGCCGCCCATGTACAGGTCCAGCGCGCAGTCGTCGACCTGACCGCCGAGGCCATCCGCGTCTGTGGCGGGCGGGCCATCCTCAAACGCTATCCACTGGAACGCTACTACCGCGACGCCCGCGCCTCAGCGGTGATGCGGCCCTGGACTCAGGACATTGCCACCCAGCAAGCCTGGGAGACGGCGCTTGCTGCCGCCCGCGCCGCCACGCCTGTGGACCAGCCATTGCGCTGAAGGCAGGACCTCTTCTCTCTCCTCGCGGAAGAGGGTCAAGGCCGCCGCGAGCCCGCTCCATGCTTCAACGTCTCACCCTCTCAGCGCCGATGCCCTCTCCCCCCTTGATTCGCCTATCCTCCTTCGTGTACACTGGCCGCCGAGCGGCCCCGGAGCATAGCCTATTGCCCTTCTCCCTCTATGGGGCTCTCTAGGGTAGGTTTTTCGTCCCCTCTCCCCTTGGGTGAGGGTGGTTCCAAATATCTCTCACGGGTTGGGCTTCCCTCACCCCAGCCCTCTCCCGGCGGGAGAGGGGGCCCGCACCTGGCGCGTATACCTTGCCAGGGTATGAGAAGGGGAGAAAAAGCGAAGGAGAAGTCTGCGGCAGAAGCTGGTGGGGGTTCAGGGCGGAACGGCACGAAAACGGGCCTGACGACGGCAAAGAGGAGCGACACGGCGAGATGCGCCCCGGGGTACGGCAACGGGTGATCATTGGGCTCCTGCTCGGAGCGACGTTCCTAGGGGTGATGCTGTACTTGAGCGGCTTGGCCTCCACGTTGCAGTTTGGCGATGACGCCGTGCGTGGCTTCCTGCTCATACCGGCGCTGCCCACGCCTCTCTATATCACGATGCTCCTGGTAGTACTGGCGGGCGTCGGTCTGACCCTCCTAGCCTCCATTCTCCACCGGCACCGCCGGCGGCGTGACCCTGAGGAGTCGCGCCAGTCAGACACGCCCAAACCCTTCTGGCTGTCGCTGGTCCATACCTTAGGGACTTTAGCGCTCTTGGGCGTCATCATGGTCTGGCTCGTCCGCCATGGCCCACAGGTACAGGCCTTCCTCGAGCGTATACGGGCCGAGGTTGGGGCCATTCACGAGATGCTGGGTTCAGGGCCTCATACCTTCGTAGAGCAGGTCAGCTCGCCCACGGCTGGCTATGCCCTCTTTGCGATCGTCATCGTCATCTACGGCGGCATTGCTTTGCTAGCGCTGTGGACACTCCTTGAAGACCGCGAAGCTGGAGGGCTGTCGACAGCGCCGGACGAGGCTCAGGTACGCCGAGTCCATCGCGCCATGACGGCTGGCTTACGCGAGTTGCGCGAGCACACTGATCCGCGCCAAGCCATCATCGCCTGTTATGCCCGGCTGGAGCATCTGCTGGAAGACCATGGCGTGCCGGCCTATCATCACCTCACCCCGCAAGAGTATATGGGCACGGCCTTGCGCGGCCTCGCCCTGCCACCGCAGGCCTTTGCCGGGCTGATCCAGCTGTTCGAGCTGGCCCGCTATAGCTTGCATCCGTTGGACGATACGGCCAGAGCGCTGGCCATCGCCCACCTTGAGACGCTCAGAGCCCACTTGACAGGGGGAGCCACCCATGTCGCACGGTCCTGAGCCTCTCTCTCTGCGCGCTCGTGGTCTGCGCGATATCGGCGTCCTGACCTTCTTCGCGCTGGCGTTGGTGCCCGTTTACCTGCTGTTGAACCAGTATTGGCAAAGCGTGCTCCGCCTGATCGTGCTGTATGGATTGCTGGGGCTGTTTTGCCTGCGCTTGGGAGGGTACATGCGCCGTGCCATGCGACGCCTACCGGCTGAGATTCCTCCCTGGCATGGGGCGCCCACCACGCCAACATCTACCCCTTGGCTGGAACAGCGGTTCGGCGCGGCTGAGGCGATCCGCAACGTGCGCCAGGATGCGGAATATGTGCAAAACGTGCTGAAGCCGCGTCTACGCCGTCTGCTGGCGTACCGTCTGGGCGGTACCCCCGACATCCCGTTGGAGGCGCTCGACGACGCCCAACTGGCCCAGGTGGAGCCGGCGTTGGTGGAGTTTTTGCGGCGCCAGGAACCGACGGGGCTCTGGGCCCGATTGTGCTACCGCCGACAGCGCGTCGATGACGTCCTCGCGGCCTTGCGGCGTTTGGAGGGGCTGTGATGCAGATCGCCGAAGCCGCCAGTCTATCGCGGGACATCTTGGCCGCGCTCCAACAGGTCATCATCGGCAAGGAGCGGGTGCTGCAGCACCTGTTGCTTGGGGTATACAGCGGCGGCAATATCCTCATCGAGGATTTGCCTGGTCTGGCCAAGACCCTTATCGCCCGCCTCATCGCCCAGGTCACCGGCTTGCAGTTCAAACGCATTCAGTTCACGCCAGACCTGCTGCCGGGGGATATCACCGGCGGCTTCATCTACAACCAGAAGCTGGGTGAGTTCGAATTTCGCCCTGGGCCGTTGTTTACCAACCTCGTCCTGGCCGACGAGGTCAATCGCGCCCCGCCGAAAACCCAGGCCGCCCTGCTGGAGGTCATGCAGGAGCGTCAGGTCACCGTCGAGGGCACCACCTATCCCGTCCCGTTGCCCTTCGTGGTGCTGGCGACGCAGAATCCGATCGAGCTCGAAGGCACCTATCCCCTGCCCGAGGCGCAGTTGGATCGTTTTATCATGCGACTGCGCGTGGGCTATCCCAGCCCCGAGGAAGAACGGCAGATTCTGGCGCAGCGCGGCGCCCGGCGTCAGGACCAGGCCGCCCTGGAGCCCGTCATCGATGCCGCCCGCTTGCGGCAAATGCAGGCCGCCGTCGAGCACGTGCACGCCGGTGAAGCCATCGAACAGTACATCGTCAGCATCACCGCGGCCACGCGGCAGCATCCGCAGGTGCAGGTTGGGGTATCGCCGCGCGGCTCATTAGCCCTCTACCAACTCGCCCGGGCGCACGCCATGGTCCAGGAGCGCGACTTCGTCTTACCCGACGATGTCAAAGCCATGGCCTCCGCTGCCCTGGCGCATCGCCTGCTGTTAAAACCGGAACTCTGGGTGCGGGGCGTACAAGCGGAAGATATCGTACGGGATCTCTTGGCACGCATCCCGGTCCCGAAAGCCGATTGAGACTCAGCCGCCGCCGACCTTCGCCGACCTGGGTGGCGTCCCCGCTGTTCGTGAGGTTTGGGGTGAGGGGGCTATACCCTCTCGCGGAGGGCATAGGCACCCGGTGCAGGCTCCCTCTCCCTGTGGGAGAGGGTTGGGGGTGAGGGAAGTCAATGGCCTGCACAGGCTGGGAGCCGCCCTCACCATGCCCCTCTCCCACAGGGAGAGGGGCTCGCGGGCCTCTCCAAGCTAAGGCGTAGGCTGCTTCACCTGGCTCCTATGTTCCCGGCGGGAGAGGAGAATAGGAAGGTGAGATGATCGCCCTGCACCGGCGCAATGCGGCCCAGAACTACTACTATTTCGCGCTGCTCTTGCTCGGTGTCTTGCTCAGCGTCCTGAGCCGGCGCCTCGAACCGCTGTATGTCGTGCTGCCCCTGGTCATCGCTCTGCTGTACAGCCGCCTGGTCAGCGCTGCACCGGTGTTCACGCTGCACTGTCGCATGACACCGCTGCGCGTTTTCGAAGGCGACCCGCTCACCGTGGACCTGACGGTCACCGCACAGACGGCCGTCCCACCCACGGAACTCTGGCATCTCCTGCCCCCGGAAGCCGTCTGTGTGGGGGGGCGCCATCGCGTGCTGTTTACCCTCCAGCCAGGTGAACAGCGCACCTTTCAGCACCAGATCGTCTTCCCCCGGCGGGGGAAGTTCACGCTAGGCCGACTGTACTGCCGGGTGCACCCCGGCGCCGACCTGCAGCCGCTACTGGCTGAATACCGCGACGAGCAGCTCTGCCAGGTGTACCCCCACATCACCTCCCTGCGGCATCGCCTGCCGCCCCTGCATACCCATGCCTCTTTCGGCAACTACGTGTCGCGCACCGCCGGCGAGGGGCTGGAATTCGCCGGCATTCGGCCCTACGCCAGCGGCGATCGCGTCCGCCGTGTGCACTGGCGAGCCTCCCTGACGCGGCAGCAGCTCTATGTCACAGACTATTACTGCGAGCGCAACGCCGACGTGGTCATCCTCGTCGATACCCTAGTGTCGATCGGCACCCCGCAAGCCAACACCCTGGATGTGGCGGTTCGCGCCGCGGCATCGCTGGCGGCGCACTATCTCTACCATAAAGACCGGGTGGGCCTCATTCAGTACGCCGGAGTCTGCACCTGGGTGCCACCGGCGGCCGGGCAGATCCAGCTGTACCGCATCCTCGATACCCTGCTGGCGGCGCAAACGCATTTCAGCTATCTGAGCGGCGACGTCACACGCATTCCACCGCGTGTGCTGCCGCCGGGGGCGCTCATCTTCGTCATCACCACCATGCTCGACGCCCGCATCGACGGGGCGCTGCACGATCTCCTGGCCCGTGCCTTTCAGCTGGTGCTGCTGGTCATCTCGCCGGCGCATGTGGGGCCAGTGTCACATCAGTCGTCCCGAGCCGAGGCCGCCGCCCGCCTCTGGCGTTTGGAGGTCGACCTGCATCTGCGCGAATTTCACCGCCTGGGCGTGCCGGTGGTGATCCAGGATACCGATGATCCGTTGGTCGGGCTCTACCCTGTGATGTCGCGAGGGCACCGATGGCCGCGAGCAAGGCAGGCATGGCTTGCTGGTTAGGATTGATCACCCTGCTGTGGGCGTTGCATCCGCTGCTGTTTTCCCAGCAACGCGCTGTCCTCGTGCTGGTAGTCGGCACGGGGGTGCTGGCCCTGCTGGGTTGGCTCCTCGACATGCAAGCTCTAGTGGCGTGGAGTGGCGGGCTGGGCTTGGTCAATCTCACTATCACCCTGATGCTGACCGCCCAGCCGGTGAACCTGTGGGTGGGGCTCAGCGCTGGCATCACCCTGTTTGCCTTGTTGGATGGGAGCCAGCGCTTCGCCTATCTCCGGCGATGCCAGGTTGAGCCAGGTGTGCTCATGGCGTTCCTCGGCGTGTTCCTACGCCTCAGCGGGCTGTCGATGGCGTCGGGGATCGCCCTGGCGCTGCTGGTGGTCAACCTCCCTACCCAGGGCGCAGTCGCCTCGACAGCAGGCCTGTTGACTATTGCCGGAGCGGGGCTATTTGTGGGCGCGGTGGCCCTGTTCCTGCTGTACAGTAGCCGTCGAGCGGACAGAGGCGGAAGGCCACCGCCTGTTACCCCTTGAGGTGTTTGTCAAACCAGGCGATGGTCTTGGCCCAAGCGTCTTTCGCCGCCTCGTACCGGTAGCTGGCCCGGCCGTCGCAGTGGAATCCATGCCCGCAGCCGGGGTACATGTGGAACTTGTAGGTCTTGCCGTGCTTTTTCAGCTCGGCCGCGATCTTCTCCACGTCCTCCGGCGAGGGATTCCCATCGTCCTCGCCGAACAACCCCAGGATGGGGGCGGTGATGTTGCCGGTTTGCTCGACGGGGGCTGGCCCCGGCCCTCCCAAAGGCTGCAGGATGCGGCCGCCATAGAACACCACCGCCGCCTTGAGGTCGGGGACGTTACACGCGGCTTGGTACGACACCCGGCCGCCAAAACAAAACCCCACGATGCCGATGCGATTCGGATCGACGAAGGGTTGGCCCTTCAGATACGCCACCGCGGCCTTGACGTCGGCGATGATGTTGGCGTCGGTACAACGCCCCAAGCGGGCCAATGCCATGTCCATCTCTTCGTACAGGCCGAGCGTCATACGGCCTTCCCGGTGAAAGAGCGCCGGGGCAAGCCCTACGTACCCCTGCGCTGGCAAGCGGTCGGTGACGGACTGGATGTGCGAGTTCACCCCCCAGATCTCCTGAATCACCACCACGGCCGGGTATCGTCCCGACGCGGCCGGCTGGGCGAGATAGCCTTCCATCGTCTGCCCATCAACGGTGATATCAACCCAGCTCACTGGCATAGCTCGTCCTCCTCACGCTTTCATCACAGTCGTCCTCTGAGGCTTCAGACAGTGTCACAGCCAATCTATCGCGATCTTCGAATCAGCCGCTAGCGGGAGCCGACCCCCATCGTTCTCCCTGCCTCTAGGCGGCCCTTACCCTGCCATCTCCTTCCGGGAGCAGAGACGCCAGGTGAAGGGCAACATCGAGGAACCACCAGCCTGTTCGATGTCCTCCCACCTGGTGGGCTGACTGGGGGAGGTCTAGAGCCCCTCCCCCTTGATGGGGGAGGGTTCGGGTGGGGGTGAGGGCGGCGCTTCTTCCCCCCATCCCCGCCTTCCCCCGCACCGGGGGGAAGGGGCCTTACACCCTGTCTTAGCTAGGCTTCACGCTGACCTTGGGCCTATGCCTTCCGGGAGAGGGTAAACAGGCTGGCTTATTTTACCACGATCTGGCCGTTCGAGGGACAAGGGGATTTTTTGAAGGCGGGGAGTCCATCATGCTGCCCCACTGTACAGGAATCTGCGGTATAATGCGCCGACACGTCCCGGGGTGAGCGCTTACGGATGGGCCACGGCCGGCTGTCATCGGATCGCAGCCTTCAGGTACAAGATCATGCTCGGATCGCGCAGCCTTCAGATGTTGCAATTTCCCACCCTACGCGCACGATTGGCGCAACGGTGTCCCTTCTACTATGGTTGGGTCATTTTCGCCGTCGCCGCCAGCACTAGCTATGCGGCGCGGCCCCTCATGTCAGTGGCGGTGCTGTCGGTCTTCATGGTCCCCATGACCGACACCTTCGGCTGGTCGCGCGGCCTCTTTGCCGGGGCTGTCAGCCTCGGAGGCGTTTGTGCCGTCATCATCTCGCCCCTCGTCGGCCGCCTGATCGACAAGTACGGCTCCGGTGGTATGATCAGCGCCACGTCAGCGGTGGCCGGGGCATGCGCCATGGGATTGTCCGTCATCAGCCATGCCTGGGCCTTCTACGCCTTGTATGTGCCGGGACGCATGGTGTTTGCCAGCCCGTTGGAGCTAGCGACCTCGACGGCCATCAGCAACTGGTTCATTCGACGTCGGTCCTTGGCGCTGGCGCTCCTGGGGGTGACGCAAGGCACGGGTCTGGCCATCATGCCGCTGGTCGCCCAATATCTCATCATCGGTTGGGGCTGGCGCAGCGCTTGGGCCTTTCTGGGCGTCTATACCATAGCCATCGGCGTGATCCCCGCCCTGCTATTGATGGCCCGCCGCCCCGAGGACATGCGCCTTGAGCCTGACCCCGCAGCTCCTGGCCTCAGGGCGGCACCGCCGGTCACCATCACACGCGACCGAGAGCGCCAGGGCGCGTCGGATGCTCGCGATAAAGGCGAGCGGCAGTTCACGCTGAGGCAAGCCTTACGCACGCGGGCGTTTTGGGTGCTGGCTGCGTTCTCCGCCACGGGGTTTATGGTCCAGGCTGGGGTGAGCTTGCATCAGGTCGGCCACTACATCCGTCAGGGGCTTCCCGCACCCTCGGCCGCGATCATGGCGAGCGTCTTCGCTCTAGCCCAAGTGCCGGGGGGCTTGCTATGGTCGGCGGTCACGCACTACGTCCCGGTGCGCTTTGTCCTCGCCCTATCAGGGCTGGCGGTAGCGTTGGGCGCCGCGGGAACTGCCGTGTCACACACCCTGGCCGCTGGCATCCTGTCGGCCGCCGTCATCGGCGCCGGCGTCGGCGGGCTACATCTGCTCCTCAGATTGGCCTGGGCTGATTACTACGGGCGCCAGCACCTCGGCACCATTCGCGGCATCACCCTGCCGGTGCAGATCGGTGGCCAAGCCGTGGGCCCGATCACGGCGGGGTTTGTGTTCGACGCCACCGGCAGTTATCACGCCGTGTTTCTGGTCTTCGCCGCCGTGGTGGCGCTGGGCAGTGTGCTGGTGCTGACCGCCGTGCCGCCGAGCCATGCCGACCGGCCCATGGCGCCTGATAGCGGGAGAGGTGGATAGGCAGGAAACACGCAGCCTACGGGCTGTCGACTTGTTCGACGTTGAACCGCCCTTCCAGCCCGAGATCGGCCAGGATCTGGCGCAGCTCGGACAGCGTGCTGCGAGCCAGCTCTGCCTCCAAAGTGACGGAAAAATCGACCGCGACTTTGAGGTCCGTTCCCGAACGCAGTTTCGGCAATACCCGCGTGCCGAGGCGGTTCCAGACCTCGGGGGGGATGGTCCCGGCCAGCCGCAGGGTCGTCGTCGCGGAGGTGGGGGTCGGTTCAGAACCCAGGGCAGGCGCTGGCTCTGACTCCAGGCGCGGTCCAGGCTGAGAGCTGGGGGGAGGCATGGGCTCTGGCCTCGGTTCTGATGGCGCCTCGCCCTTGAGGAGCCTCGCCCGCGCTTTCGTCAACAGGAAGACCCCCGCCTCAAACGCCACCTCTTCCGGGGGGATGAGTTGCGCATACCACACCCGATCATAGGCGCCGTCGGACTTGGCCCCCGAGGCGAGGCCGAAGTCCCCGCGCTTGACCAATTCCACGATCTTGCTCCGCAACACCGCATCCGGGTCCAGGAGTCGGGTCAGCGCGCCGTTCAAAAAGCTCTGGCGCAGGCTCGCCAACGGCCAGGCCCCGGATTCCTTGAGGGCCGGCGGCCAATGGCGCTCCAGGTAGCCGGCGCCGACGGCGTCGTTGAGCAGGGCTTGCGATTTCAAGGCCGCGATGACCCGTCCGCAGAGGGTGTCGCTGCCGCTGGCATGGCCGGCCCCCAGGTCGATGACCTTGAGCCCATCGGTCTCTTGGCGATCCGCCAACACCACGAAGCGGTAACCACCCCAGACCTCATCCTGGGCGTCCTCCTCAGCCGCCTTGACCTGCGCCTGGATCTCCGCCAGTTCGGTGCGATCGAAGTCCGCCCCGAGCGTGCCCTCGGCGATCTCCTTGGCGACCCGCTGCCAGGCCAGCCAGAGCTCGACTTTGTCGCGCAGGTCTCGCCCCGGCCGTTTCAGACACCACACCAGCGCTCCAGGGTAGAGCCGCGGGGATTTGCTGCGCTGCCGGGTCCACTCCGCGAGCTGCTGCCGCAGCGCGCTGTCGCCGGACCACTCATACATGGGATCCATAACCACCAGCGTCAGCCTGGGGGAATCCGGCACCGCCGCGCTGTCCTCGGGAAACGCTATGATGGGCAGGCTCGCCCCCCGCTCGAAGGTTCTTTTCACCAGGGTGCGCAGGGCGGGCTTGATCTCTTGATCTTCATCCAACGACGCACGGCGATCGCTCACCACCTTCTTCAGCGTGGGCTGGTGTCGGATCTGAAAGCCATCGGCGCCGACCTTGCGGATGAAAAAGGCTTTGGCTTCCAGGGCCAGGGCGGCGTTGTCGATGGACGTCGTGTCCACCTCCGGCTCGCCGAGGGCGAAGCGCAACTCCGGCAGGTGCGCCACCTTGTCCACCTGGCCGCCGGAGGATTCGAAGAGGATCGTCGTCCCGACGCGCCGATGAATGTCGCGCAGCGGCCCTCTGGTATCGGCGTCGAGGGCGCGGGCGTGGGACTGCTCGCCGGCGATGTCGGCCTCGATGGCCGCCACGAGACGGGGCTCGCCCAGCTGGCCGAGGATCACCCCCCGGAAGGCCGGCACCTCCAGCGGCGCCGAGCCGAGAGCGATCAGCGCCTCGCGGCGCGCCCGCTGATAGCCCTCTCGTAAAGCCCAGGAGATCCACTGCGCCAGCATGGCCAGGGTGCCGCGCGTCTGCTGGTACTGCGGCAGCGCCTGCCACTTGCGCTGGAAGACCGAGAGCGTCGCCGGGTGAAAGGGGTAACAGGCCTCGAAGCGGCGGCGGAGGAACTCCCGCGCTTTGGCCTCCGTCGCGGCCGTGTCCACCGCCGTCCACTCCGGCGGCAGTTGCGCGCGACGCTCGAAGCACCAATCGGCATAGGTCTTGGCCACGCTCTTGCGCAGGCGTTCGTTGCCCAGATCTTCGAACAGGCGCCGACGCACCACGTCGCCGATCTCCGCCTCATCGTTGGCGATGAGATCCTTGGCCACGCGGCGCACCACCTTGGTGAGGCGCTCCTGCCATTGCAGATCCCAGTCGGTCATCTCCACTTGGCTGCGCGGCAGGCTGATCACGGCCGCCCCGCGGGTGGTCCCCGTGGTCGCCACCGTGAGGTTCTGGACGAAGGCGTGGAAGGATTCAGCCAGGGCGCGGTGGCGGTTGAGGAAGTTGAGCACCTCGTCGAAGAGGATGAGGACTGCGCCGCCGGAGGCCTGGAACAGGCGCCCGATCGCCTCCGTCCCCGGTGGCGTGCTCTTTGCCGCTGTGCCGAGGACGGCCACGCCGGCGTCTCCGGCGAGCTGCCGGGCGACATCGATCCACGGTGTCTCTCGGCCTTCCTGGGGGTCCCAGGCGTTGCCCACGAAGACGCCCACCTTGGCTTCAGGAAGGGCTGCAAGCCCAGCCTCCTGCAGCAGTCCAGCCACTCCGGGGTCAGCCGCCGTGGTGGTGCCATGGCGCACGAGATGGTACAGGGCCGTGAGCGTGTGCGTCTTGCCACCGCCGAACTGGGTGATGAGGGTGAGGACCGGCGCCGTGTGCTCGGTCATGCCGGCCAGCCGCCGCAGCACCATGCCGGCGTGCTCGCGCAGCGCGCGGGTAAAGCAGGTGCGCGCGAAAAACTTCAGCGGATCGCGGTAGTCCTCGGGCGCCGTCCCGGCGACCACCTGTTCCAGGGCGATGGCGAACTCATCGGGGTTGAACGACCGCCCCTCCCGGACCTCTTTGCGGGGTGTGGCCACCCGATACCAAGGCTCCATCGGCTCACTCCTTCACGGCAAAGTGGCAGCTCTCATCGGCGAGGAAACGCATCGCTCATCGTCTGGAGCGCTTCCTGCTCGGTCCAAGGACGATCGTTTCCTGATGAGCCAACATATCCGCAGCGTAGCGTAGGGCTGCCTGAATGTCTTCACGGGTGAGGTGCGGGTATGCATCCAGCAACTCGGCCTCACTGGCCCCCTCGCTCAACTTTCGCAGGATCAGCTCCACGGGGATGCGCGTTCCCCGAATCACCGGCTTCCCCAGCATGACTTTCGGATTGACCTCGATCCGATTCGCGATGGCCATAAGCCCTCCCTGGCCGACTCCCAACTTCCTCCCTGCCGGGTCTGCCTGCACCTCCTTAAAGCTTCGATGCAGTCTGCCCCAACGCCACGTCTTCGAGGATGATCTGTTTGAAGACCGTCGGGTCCCCTAGACGTTTCGTCGCATCGAGGATCTCGATTCCTGCCAGGTGGCCATCGGCGTCGTAGTCCACAGCGATCCCCTCAGCCAGGTGTTTGGTTGTGACGGTTGTTTCCTTAAAGCGGATATACAGAGCATCTACCTCACGATCATAGGTGATTCTCATGATGGCTCCCCTTCAGAAGTAGTACACATAAACTGTGACCACGACGATTTCGACAGGCTCGTCCACGAAGATAGGACGCACACGTTTTGTGGCATAACGCCTGCGGTGCCACTCAGCATTGAAGGGGAAATCCTTTTGGGACTCCAGCCGACCCATCTCTGCGGCTCGCCATGGTCCTGTTCGAATGACCTCCACCACTTCCTGCTCAGTTCCGCCGCGGAAGAAGAGCTGGTCTCTGGCATGACCTGACAGACGGATGGGTCTCTCGGCTTGGGCCAAAGCTTGCCATCCTATCTTGGCACACTCAAGAGCATCGCATCCAACAGGCGCTTCTCCTCGCTGCCTCTAGGGTATAGCGCCGACAGCGCATTGGCCAATCTTAAGAACTCTGGGCCACGCTCCTGTTCGGCAGCCAGGAGGGTGCGCAGGGCTGCGGTGCGCCCGCTGGCCTGGAAGAGCATGGCCATGTGCAGGCGGTCGAGCGTCGTGGCCTCCGGCTGGGCCGCGACCGACTCGTCAGTTGCGCCAATGCTCCGTTTCTTGCGACGTCCTCGCCCTCCTCGCGATGGTGGCTCCGCCGCGTTGGCCTCTTCGCCGAAGAGCCTCAGTTGCACGACACCCTGCGGGTTCAGCTCCAAGTGATCGGCGAAGGCCTGGGCGCCGTCCTGGCCGAAGAGTTGCCGAGCGCGTTCGCGCACGGCCAGCAGCCGGACCACGCCCTTCCTCGTCTCGATGACGCGGCCCTCCCATTGATCCAGATGAATGCCGAGCGGCTGGGCGAAGCGTCGCACCACGTCGAAGACGAGGCTGAAGCCCTTCGGCTCACGCTGTGGGGCCGCGTCCTCGTCGTCCTCCTCCTCCGAAATATCCGCTGCGGCTTCCTCGCCGCCATTGTTCGCCAGCTCGAGGTTCGTGCTCTGTAAAGTCCACAGGAAGAGGGCGGTCAGCCGGGCATCTTCTTCGAATGCCCCGGCCGCCCCGTTGCGGGCTCGGGCCTCTGCGGTGCCGAGGACCTGCTCGAGCGCCGCACGCGCCACGGCTTCCCAGACATACGCCAGGTATCCCCGCTGATGCGGGGCGATGGCTTCTGGGTCGCCGCCGAGCGGGATCGTTCGCTCTTCGGCGTCGACCACCTTCGAGTAGCGGCTATAGAGCTCGAGCGCTGGGCCGATGCAGGCGAAGACGAGGTCGGCGCCGCGCACCCCTTCCGCCTGCAGGCGCTCCATCCACTCGCCGACGCGGTTCGGAAGCGCGCGCAGGACTTCCGCCCAATCGCCCACCCGGGCGTCTTGGGGACGGGGACGGCAGATGAGGTGGACGCTGGTGGCCAGCGCGGCGGATTCCTGCGCTCGCAGCCGTGTGCCCATTTCGGTGGCGATGGGCCACGACCCTGTGATGATCCAGCCGCCCTTGATCATCCCAGACAGAAGGGCTTCCCACCCCTCGGTGGTCTTGTGAGCGAAGACCACGCAGCCAATGCCATCGTCCTTGAGAATGCGCCGCCCCTCCCTGAACGCCTCGGCCATGCGCTCTTCGAAGAAGGTGCGATCTTTCGGGCGACCGTCGACGTGCTTGGTTTCGTCCTGGACGATCTCGCGGATTTTCGGAGTCAGCGGATTCTCCGCATCGAAGGGGTCGCGCAGCAGGGGATGGTCTGGCAGAGTTCGCTTGAGCCAGACGAAGAAAAAGTCCGAAAGGTCAGCATATGGGACGGCATCGTAGTAAGGAGGGTCGGTGAACCAGATAGTCGCGACATCATCCGGCAGAGGATGTGCCGTGGCGTCCGCGACTTGAACCTGGCCGCCCCTGGAGCCTGGCCCAGTCTCGATGACGTCGAAAATCAGCTCGTAACCGCTTCTCCAATTCCCAGGGGCATCTGCAATTGGGACCACCTCAGCAAAGTCCCATACCATTGGCAATGCCTGCCGTCCGAAGGTATGCTGCATCTTCTCCGCCACCGCATTCCACCTTGTGCATTGCATGTCACTCATAGCAATGCGGTTGAACGCACAAGTGAGGAGAGCTGAGGAATCCGTTGAGTTCAGCGCAAGTTCTCGCACCATACCGGCGAGCGTCACCAGCGCCGCCTTCTGCCGTGCCGTGAAGAGGTCGCCGAAGGTCATCATGCCGTACTTTTGTACGGAGAATGCTCGCCCAGCGCCCGATCCACCCCCAGCCGGCGTTGGCTCATCTGGCACCGGGCTCAGGCCTCCCGTCACCTTCGCCGCAATCACCTTCCGCAACCGCTGCATGGCCCTATACACGGCGGCATAGTCCTGCTCCTGCGGCAAACGGTACTGGCGCCCCGGCTCGCCCGGCTTCAAGGTTACCACCGCCAGCAGCCGCGCCCCACCGCTGCGCCGTTCTCGCTCGTCGAACACCACATCCGCCCCGCCACGCTGGGCCGCCAGTTGCGCCCGCACCCGCTCCGGCGCCAGCACCGTCCCGCAGCACAGGCACGTGGCCTTGGCCCGCGTCACCGTGCCGGGCGGCACGTCCTTCTCCGTCTTCGGCTCGAACACCTCGAACTCGATGCGCGGCGGTCCGCCCTTCACGATCTTGTGCCGTAGCGCCCGCTTGCGGTTCGCCTTCTTGCACAGCCAGAACGACCGCACGAGCGGGATCTCCGCGCCACACTTCGGCGCCTCGCAGCGCACCGTGCGCGCCCAGAGGTAGGCGATGGGCGTCGCCCCATCGGGGTCTTTCGGGTAGAGGTCGGCCAGTGCCTTTTCCGCCCGCGCCTTGATCTCCGCGCCCACCCGGCGCAGTTCCTCGGCCAGCACCGGCCCATGCCGCGGGATGTCCTCGAGCATCACCTTGAGGATCAGGCACGCGACCGGGTTCAAGTCGCTCGCAAAGGCCTCGCATCCCAGCCGTAGGGCTTCGAGCGGAATAGACCCTCCGCCGGCGAAAGGATCAACAACCAGGGGTGTCTCTTCCGGATGGGCCGCCTTGACCAGGCCGCGCGAGACCTCCAGATAGGTGGGGTTCGCGGACAAATCCCAATTCGCGAAATCGCCAATGAATTTCAGAAGTGCTTTTCGTAAATCCTCATCCTTCAAACCAACCCTCCCCTGAACCCGTGGCAGAAGCTCTCGCGCCTTTTTCTTAAAATCTTCTGGACAATGGTGATCACAAGGATCAGGTAGCAACAGACCCAACAACACCGCCCGACACGCCGCCAGCGGCCGCCGCGCCCACCACAGGTGCAGCGTCGAGGGATGCCCGTGGCGGATGGATTTCTCCCGCGCCGCGTGCCGCGATACCTCGGCAATCGGGAAGTCGACTTCGGCGAGGCGCTTGCAGCCTTGGGGGATCATAACTGCTCCGCGCAATTATTTGCTCGAGTACGAATAATAATTGCACGCGAATAATTATTTGCTCGGCAAGCCATACCTTGTTCCTTTCGTCGAGCCGGCAATGCGCCTAATTTTCCCGGCTGTCTCTAGTCTTTTCAGCAAACGGTAGGCTTGCATCGGGCCAAGGTGGCACAGCTCGGCCACTTCGCCCCGATCGACAGAACCATGCCTTTCCAGGTACTGCAGGACCATTTGCTCCTGTTGCAACGGTTCGAAACCGCGCTGTCGCACGTAGGCCGCTTTGAGTCCCAGCCGCCGGTAGGCGGTCGCCGAGAGGTGCCAGAGCCGTCCCTTGCGCTCCCCTCGCGATTCCACGAGACCGGCCTCGACCAGACCCTGGAGCCGGCTACGCGCGTCCGCTTCGGGCTTTTGAATCAGTCGTGCGGCGTCCGCGGTCGTGAGCAGGCGTTCGAACCAGAGACGGTTGAGGATCAGCAAATCATCGAGAGAAAGGATGCGGTCTGCTTGACTTTCCTCCACCACGAGGCGAACGAAGTCGAGATTTCCCTTGCCACCGGGCAGAACGAGCACCACGCCGCTTTCGTTGCTGCGGTCATAGCTTGGCGCCGGACGCCCGTTGCGAAGCTGCTCGAAGAAAATCGTGTCAATGCCGCGGGCGGTGCGCTCGACGACCCCGGCACGCTTGAAGGCATCAGCGAGAAGCGGATTCCGTGGCCGAGGTGGAGTGACCAGGAGGTTGTCCAGCCGTACGCCCTCGGGAAAACCACCGGGGTTTGAGATTTCGATTCGGTCGTCACGCCACTGGACGTGGACCGCACCGAGTCGCGTGTAGTCGCGGTGGATCAGCGCATTAGCCACACCCTCGCGGAAGGCGGCAGGCGGATAGTCGGGTACACCGACCCGAAGCAGACCGACCATTAGCTCCTCTTCGCGATTACGGGCACGGAAGCGCGCGAGCAGCTCTTCCATGACGCGCAGCAGCGGCCAGCGGAAGAAGTCATTGACCTCGACGCGCTGGCCCGCCAAGACCTGAAAGGCAACCTCGTGGGTGGGCAACAGGCGGCGTAGCGCCTCCTCACGGCCGAAGAGAAGAAGCCCCACCACGCGGACCGCCGAGACCGCGTGGTTCGCCTGCACGGCGCCGAGCGCCTTGGCGAGTTCGACGTCCGGTAGCTCGACAAGCGAGGCATCGCCCCGGCCCTGACTTTCGCGGATGAAGCGGCGAAAGCGCTCGAACTCGAGCGGGTCGAGATCGTCCCACCGCGCTTCGGGAACGACGAGGGCCGAGTAGTCGAGCAGGCCCCGATCGGCCTGAAGGGCCTGCATCTCGTGAAAATGCATTGGCAGACACGCAGGCCTGCCGTCACCGCCGATTGCGCGCCGCAGATACTTGCCGTCGGTCGTCCCGACTGGCACCCTGGCGGTTGGGATCTCAATAGCGATGACGTCCTTGCCCTCGAAGGAGATTACCTCTGCCCGCACCGACAGCGTAGGGCGGGTCCGGTTCGCGATCAGCGCCTGCACGCGGATGGGGTCGGTTCGATCGTGATGGCGTGGGCGGGCACCGGTGACGCGGCCGTCGTCCTCGATACCGAGAAGCAGCCAGCCGGGCTGATCCGAGGAACGGTTGGCCAGGCAGACCACTGCCTCGACCAGTTCGTTGTCCGAGACAGAGTGCGCGCTCTCTCCTTTGAACTCCACGTTCAAGGATTCACCCGCTTGAATCATCTCCCGCAGTCTTTCGGGCGTCACGCGTTCGGCCATCCATCCGGCGGCGGCTCCTCCCGCACCCGCATCGGTTTTGTCAAGGCTTCCACCGACAGGTAGTCGTGGGCCACCTGGGTGACCTCATGCCACGGAAAGCGGGCGGGGTCCTCGATCGGCTCATTAAGGTTGGGCTCAGTTGCGCCCGCTTGCGCCTGCTGTGCGGCAGGCCACTCCCGCGCCGAGTGCTTGGACACTTCGGCAATCGGGAAGTCCACCTCCGCCAGGCGTTTGCAGTCTTTGGGGATCATGCTTGTCCTCGCTCGATGATCTCCTCAGGCCCAGTGGACGACTGTCTGCGCCAGCTCGATGGCCTGCCGATACTCCTCATCGGACACGGGCTCAGCGAGTCCGGGATACCGAGTCTCGAATGCATAGCTCGTGAGCACAACGGCATCCTCCACGGCCTCGGGGACGCACAAGCCGTTTTGCCGCAGGCCTGTGATGAGCTCCTCAAGATCGTGTACGTAGCGAAACGTCCAGCCACAATGGCGATACTCTGCTTTGAAGGCTTTCCCCGCCGCCTGCTGGGCATGGCAACAGAGATCTTCGTAAAAGCCGCCGGGGGCAGGGGGGCGCGAGCCAACGCCAGGTCGCCTCAGGCACCCAGCCACTCCTGTGGTGAGCCTGGAATGGGTCTATCCTGGAGCACGATAGATCTCCCTTCCTTCGCGGAGCGCTGGACATATCACGAGCGAGGGATTGTCTCCGTAGTTGCGGATGTCGCCCTCGGTGGCCACCACGATGTCTTTAGCGAAGCCCAGCGCCTTCAGGGTGGCATAGATGGCCTGGGCGGTCCGCCTTCGGTGAATGCCATCCGGCATGATCACGAGGAGGTCGAGGTCGCTGTCCGGCCCCATTCGTCCCGTTGCCGCAGACCCGAACAGGATGATCTTCTCTGGATGAGCCACCTCGACGATGCGGCGGATGATGTCGTCCAGGGTCTTTGGATCGAGCGTCCTGTTCCCTTCCATGGGGATCATCAAGCTCTCCCGATGTACTCCTCGGCCCAGCGTGGGTGCCTTGATTAATCAAGGGCCCACGCTTCGGCGATGGCGACAGCCTCAGTATACTCCCGTTCGGACACAGGCCGCGCAAGGCCTGGATAGCGGGTGAGCAAGGCGTAGCGGGTGAGCTCGTCGGCCTTACGCACCACCTCCGGGATTGCCTCTCCGGTCGCTTCGAGCAGCGACAAAAGACGAGCCAGGTCGTGCACGTATGGGAACTCGATGTTACGCCTGATCATCACGGCTTTAATGGCTTTCTCGGCCGCCTGCTGAGCCTCAAAGCACAGGTCCTCCAGATACGCTCCTGGAACGTTGCTCTTCGCCAAAGCCAGATTGCTCCTGGCACGGTTCAACCATTCCCGCGGGTCATCCGGCGCGAAGCGCTCAGGCGGCTTCATAGACCACCTTGCCCTCCCGCAGCGCCGGCTTGATGACAAGCGCGTGGCTATCTTTGTAGCGCTCCACATCCTCGGGCGTGACCACAATCGCATCCACTGCAGCGCCGACACCGTGCAGGTTCCTATAGATCTGGCCCATCAGGTCGAGCGCGTCGGCTCCAGCCTTGATGATGAGCAAATCGACGTCGCTGTGCGGCCCCATCTCGCCCCGGGCGGCGGAGCCGAACAGGATGATCTTCTGCGGCTGGGCCACTTCGACGATGCGGCGGATGATGTCGTCCAAGGTCTTTGGATCGAGCGTCCTATTCCCTTCCATGGCTTCACCTACGGTAATCCGCCGAGCCCTCCCGCACCTGCATGGGTTGGGTCAGGGCATCGACCTCCAGCCAGTAATGCTCGACTTTCGTCACCTCGTGCCAGGGAAAGCGGGCGGGATCTTTAATCGGCGCTTGCAGCGTCGGCGCTGTCTGGCAGTGTGTCACGATGTAGAGCCAGTAGCAATCGCGGCGGTCCTCGGCCACCCGTCGTTCATTGGGCGTGAGCAGGATCGTCCCCGTGGCCTGGCCGATACCTTTGACCTCAATGAGCCGCAGCTCCCCGGAGTTCAGATCCAGACTGGTGATGTCGTAGCCGAGATTCTTGTCGTGCACATCGTAGACCTCGCGGCCCTGCGCCCGCTCGTACTCCATGACGACGCGCATGGCGACGGCTTCGGTCTCGGCGTTGGGCTGTAGCCGTTGCACCTCGGGGGCCTCGCGCTCGGGGTGCGGCAGCACCAGGACGCTGGCCAGACGCTCCACCCCTTGCAGCGTCAGCGATCGCTGGCGCTGCAGCTCCTGACGGCGCCTCTCCCGTCGCGCCAGGAGTTCGGCGTGCCGCGCCTCGGCTTGCGCCAGACGCCCTTCAGCCCCTTGGACGCGCTGTTCGACTTCCCAGGCCGCCTTGCCGATCTCGTCGTCCGCCTTCTGCAGCAGCTCGGTCAGCGACAGCTCCACGTGGGTGGCGATGCGGTTGACTTCCGCCAGGCGCTCGGCGCGCACCTCCTCCAGGAACGGGGTGAGCCCATGGGTGGTGAGCCAGGTGGTGGCTTCAGGACGCGCCGCAGCAGCGGGGAGCTCGCTCGGCACCGGCGCTGGCGTGAAATTCCTGAGCACCCCGGGTTCCTGGAGACGGGCCCCGCCACCGGGCGTGATCTCCACCGCGAAGAGCCGCTCATGGATCACCTGGCCGAGGCCGTCGACGACGCGGGCGCGGTAGAAATCCAGCCGCGCCGGGGCATCGTGCTGGAGCGAGTAAAAGCAAGTTCCCCTGGCGAATGCCTCGCGCGCCATGGCCAGGATGTGACGCCGAAGCGCTTCGAACAGCGGATGCCCGGGGGTGACCCATTCCAGCTGATGCTGCTCAGCCACCTCGCGGTCGGTCGAGAAGCGTGGATACCTGGCGGCGAGGGATGGATATCGCCAATCGGCTTGGCGCTCGAACTGGCGCAGGGTCGTGGGAGTCCGCAACGCCTCGAAGGTGTGCTTGAGTGAGGGAACGGGCTTCACGGTCATCGATGCGTACGGCGCTGTCTCCTGCAGGAAGCGGGCGATGGTCTCGGGCACCAGCCGACGCTCCTGCGCGCGGGCGCGGCGCTCGATGAGCATCTCCAGGTTGAGCGTCCTGGTCGCCAGGCCTTCGAGGGCGTTCTGGCAGATGGCGCGAAAGCGGTCGGCATCGACCTGGCGCAACAGGCGATCCTCCAGATCCGCCTCGCCCAGGCGCCCGGCGTAGAAGTCGCGCAGCACGCGTTCGATGTGGGCGGCTGGCAACACCTCGCCGACGACGTTGAAGACGGCATCGTCGTCGAGGGCATCCCGAATCTCCTGGAGCTTGTCGAGGAGGCGCTGCAGCACCCGGCCTTCGATGGTGTTGGCGGCCACGAAGTTGAAGATCAGGCAATCGCGGCGCTGGCCATAGCGGTGGATTCGGCCCATGCGCTGTTCGAGGCGGTTTGGGTTCCACGGGATATCGTAGTTGAAGAGGATGTGACAGCATTGGAGATTGATCCCTTCGCCCGCTGCCTCGGTGGCCACCAGGATCTGGATGGCGCCGTCCTTGAACTGCTGCTCGGCGTGCAGGCGCGTGCCCGGCTCATCGCGGGAGCCCGGTTTCATGCCGCCGTGAATGCAGCCCACTCGAAAGCCCCAATCCTGGAGACACTTTATTAGATAATCCAGGGTGTCCTTGAACTCGGTGAAGAGCAGGAGGCGTTGCTCGGGATGGTCGAAAAAACCTTCCTGATGCAACAGCGCCTGCAGACGTGCCAGCTTCGCCTCGCCGCCGGCAGCCTCGACGGTTTGCGCTTGCGCGGCAAGTTGTCGCAGCTCCGCGATCTCGTCGCGCACCTGATCGGCGTTGCCGGCCACCGTGACGGCGGCCAGCACCTCTTCCAAGCGCTCGCGCTCGTGCTCCTCCATCTCGTCGAGTTCCTCGGGATCGGGGAGCTCCGTCGGAGCCGACCGCGCCAGCGCTTGGGCGCGCTTGAGCCCCTCCTCGAGTCGTCTGGCCCGGTTGTCCAGGGAGTGTCGCAGGGCATAGGTGCTGGAGGCCAACCGCCGCTGATAGAGGGCCATGAGGAAGCCCACCGCCCGGGCGCGTGGATCGTCCCCTCGGGCGGCGGCCCTGGCGCTCTGGTGCTTGACGAAGCGGGTCACGTCGCGGTACAGGGCGTACTCGGGCCCATCGATCTGGAAGGCCACGGTGTGCGGGATGCGCTTGGTAAAGATCTGCCGTGCCACCCAGGAGCCATCCGCCTGCCGCTCGGGGAAGTGGACCATGGCCTCTTTGGTCCGGCGCAGATAGAAGGGGGCGCGGCGACGGTCCATGGCGGCGCGGATCGACGTCACGTCGGCATAGGCGTCGGCGTCCAGGAGCTGCAAGAACAGGCTGAAATGCGTGGGATCGCCCTTGTGGGGGGTGGCGGTCAGCAGCAGCAGGTGATCGGCGGTATCCCGCAGCAGTTCCCCCAGGGCGTAGCGCGCCGTCTTGCGGGCTGGCGGCGACCACGACATGCGATGGGCCTCGTCGACGATCACCAGATCCCAGTGCACCTGCCGGAGACCGGGGAGAATCTGGGTGCGTTTGGCGAGGTCGAGGGAGGTGATGATGCGTTGGTGCTCCAACCATTGGTTGATGCCGAATTGCTCCCGGATGTCGTCGCCCTTGAGGACGATGAACGCCTCAGCGAATTTTTCCCTGAGCTCGCGCTGCCACTGAAACGCCAAATTGGCCGGGCAGACGATCAAGACGCGCTCGACCAGGCCGCGCAGCTTCAGCTCACGGATCAGCAGCCCGGCCATGATGGTCTTGCCGGCACCGGCATCGTCGGCCAGCAGAAAGCGCACGCGCGGGAGTTTTAACAGGTAGTCGTAGACCGCCTCAAGCTGGTGCGGTAGGGGATCGACGCGGGAGATGGACAGGCCGAAGTAGGGGTCGAACTCGTAGGCGATGCCGAGGGCATAGGCCTGCAAGCCCAAGCGCAGGAGGGCGCCATCCGCGTCGTAGGTGCAGGTAGTGTCGAGGATGGCGAGCGCGGCGAGGTCACGGGCGGTGAGCGTCACGCTGCGGAAGCGCTCCGATTGGACGCCAACCAGGCCCACCACCCACAGCTCAGGGCCATTGACCTGGACGGTCGCCACCCGCATCGGCTCGTTGAAGAGCGCGCCGCTGAGGATCTGACCGGGTTTGAGAATCCCTTCACGCATCGCGCGTCCGCTGGTCCGTATGACCAATCATGCTGCGTTCCACAGTCCACCCCTTCATTGAGTCACAGCGGTCTCCCTTACCTACCGTAGCCGTCGTAGTGGTTGCACACAGCCGCAATAGGGTTCGATGTTGACGAAATCTCCGGAAAACGCCGGATGAAAGGATTCGGAGATTATACCGTCTATGTATCGATTTTGGTCCATGACATTAAGATTTACAAGTATTGATTTCGCACAACGCTGGTCCTACCTGATCAGAAGGCACACGAACATGCGCTCTATTTACATTATAGCAATACGACGCACGCCCTCTGACGACTACCCCCCCACCTTGATGATCATCACCCACATCGGCCGAGCGCCCACGGGATAGGTTTTGAGCGGCTGCAACACGCCGCTGGCTGGGTCGATGCGGTAAGCGGCGAGGCGGCCCGACTCGAGGCCGGCGGCATAGAGAAAGCGGCCGTCGGGATCGAGGCTGAAGGCGCGCGGTATTTGTTCGCTCGGAGCCTGCCCGAGCGAGCTCAAAAGGCCCGTGGTGGCGTCGACGGCGAAGCAGGCGATGCTGTTGTGGCCGCGGTTTGGCGCATATAAAAACTGCCCGGATGGGGCGATCTGGATCTGCGAACAGGAGTTCTGCCCGGTGTAGGCCGCCGGGAGGGTGGAGACAGTCTGCATGGCGGTCAACGTGCCGGCCGATGGGTCAAAGCGATAGGCGGTCACGCTGCAGCCCTGCTCGTTGGAGAAGTAGACCATATCCAAGCGGGGATGAAAGCAGAAATGCCGCGGGCCGACGGGTGCGTCGGGGGTCACCTTCGGCGGCGTGTTCGGCGTTAGGCGCCCGGTCTGGGCGTCGAAGCGAAACTGCCAGATCTCATTCGGCCCCCGTCCGGCGATATGCGGCACGAAGGCGAAGCGGTTCGACGGATCGGTCTGGAAGCAATGCGCCCCGCGCGCCGTTTCGCGCCACTCCACCGGCGGGTCGTGGGCGGCGCCGTCGTTGCCGATGGCGTGCACCGACACCCCACGTCCTTCATAATAGGCCGATAACAGAAATTGACCGCGGCGGTCGGTGGCCATGTAACAGGGATCGGTCGGCAGCCCTATGGTGCCGATCGACGCGAGCGCTCCACTGCCGTGATCGATGCGATAACTAGAGATCTTGCGCTCGCCGCGCCGGGCTACATAGAGAAATCGCCGGGCCGGATCGACGGCGATGGGCGCCGGACCGCCGGGGACGGCCACCTCACCCTGCGGTTCCAGATCTCCCGTCGTCGGGTCCATGGCGAACAGCAAGATCTTGTCCTCTCCCTGGATGGACACGTACATGTAGTAAGGCATAGTCGATCTCCTCTTCGCATCTTCGCCTCACTGCCGCCAGATGAATTCTCTGGGCGATGTCATCGCCAAATTGGAAGCTCGCTGCGGCACGACGAGTATAGCGCGTCGAACGATCGCTGCGAATAGCCTCTTGCGCCTGACACCGCCCCCATAACCCCGCATGGCGTGATTTTTTTGCGAACCTTTGATAATGTCATGGGGAGAGATCAACGCCGGCTCGTGATGGAGGAGGTCGCATGCCGTCCACACCCCAATGGCGCTTTGGGCCATTTCGGCTCGATCTCACCAACGCCTGCCTGTGGCGGGGAGACGAATCGATCCCGTTGCGCCCCAAACCCTTCGCCGTACTGGCCTATCTGGTCGAGCATGCCGGACAGTTGGTGACCAAAGAGGCGCTGTTCGAGGCCCTCTGGCCCGACGTCGCCGTCAGCGATGCGGTCATGAAAGCCCATATCCGCCACATCCGCCAAGCCTTGGGCGATACCGCCCAGACGCCGCAGTTCATCGCCACGGTACATCGTCGGGGTTATCGGTTTATCGCCCCGGTCAGGGCAATGGACCCTCACGCCGAGCCGATGGAGTCATCCCAGCCGCCCCCAGCTCCCACCAAGCCACTCACCATGCCTGTGGCGTTTTCCCCGCAGCCGCCCTGGCTCGTCGAGCGGGAGGCCGCGCTGCGTCAGTTGCAGGCCTGGTGGGAAGACACTGCGCAAGGGCGGCGTCAGCTGGTCTTCATCACCGGAGAACCCGGCATCGGTAAGACGGCGCTGGTGGAGGCCTTCACCGCCCAACTGGCGGAGGAGCCGCGGGTGCGCCTGGCCTGGGGGCAATGTGTGGAGCACTACGGCGCCGGGGAAGCCTACATGCCTGTCCTAGAGGCTTTGGGCCAGCTCAGTCGCGGGGCGGCGGGCAGCTGGGTGGCGAGTGTGCTGCGCCACCAGGCGCCCACCTGGCTCGTACAGATGCCCTGGCTCCTCAGCCCTGCCGACCGCGACGCCCTCCAGCATGAGTTGAGCGGCGCCACACGGGAGCGCATGCTGCGGGAGTTCGTCGCTGCGGTGGAGGCCCTCACTGCCGAGATCATGCTGGTGCTGGTGCTCGAAGATCTCCATTGGAGTGATCACGCGACCCTGGACCTGCTGGCCGTGCTGGCGCGTAGCCGCGGACCGGCACGCCTGATGGTCTTAGGCACGTACCGGCCGGTGGAGGCTATCGTTCATGACCATCCCTTACACGCCGTCAAGCGGGAGTTGCAATTACACGGATACTGCCGTGAGCTCCCACTGGCGCCGTTGAGCGAGGCCGCGGTCGCCGCCTATCTGACCGCCCGCTTCCCTGGCTGCACCTTCCCCGATGCCCTGATCGGACGCCTGTACCAGCGCACCGATGGCAATCCCCTGTTTCTGGTGAGCGTAGTGACCCATCTGGTTGCCCAAGGCGCCCTGGTGGAACAAGGTGGACAGTGGACGTGGCGCAACACGGCCAGCGACATCGCCATCGAAGTGCCGGAAACCCTGCGGCAGATGATCGCCCAGCAGATCGAACGCCTTACATCGGAAGAGCAGCAGCTGGTCGAGGCGGGAAGTGTGGCCGGGGTCGAGTTCACCGCGGCTGGCGTGGCGGCGAGTTTGGCCACTGATGTAGAGGAGGTGGAAGCGCACTGCGAGGCCCTGGCCCGGCGGGGGCAGGTGCTGCGGCCGGCGGGCATCGTCGAATGGCCCGATGGCACGGTGACAGCGCGCTATGCTTTTCAGCATGCCCTCTACCAACAGGTGGCGTATCAGCGCCTTGGAGAAGTGCGTCAGGTGCACCTGCACCGACGTCTGGGCGAGCGTCTCGAAACGGCCTATGGGGCGCGCGCCGCGGAGCTTGCGACCGATCTCGCCCGGCACTTCGTGCGCGGGCTCGACCATCGGCGGGCGGTGCATTACCTCCGGCAGGCGGCCGAGACCGCCCTGCGACGGCATGCGCATCGCGAGGCGATCGATTACCTGAACCGCGCCCTGAGAATGCTGCGCGACATGCCCGCCAGCCCGGAACGGACGCAACAGGAACTCCAGGTGTATCTGGCCCTCGGCGGGCCGCTGATGGCCACCAAAGGCCAGGCCTCACCGGAGGTGGAAGAAGTTTATGCCCAGGCCTATGCGCTCTGCCAACAGGTCGAACAAACCGCGCAACTGTTGCCGGTGATCGCTGGCCTGCGACGGTTCTACGTCGTACGGGGCGTGCATGAACGAGCCTGGGAGCTGGCAGAGCGCCTTCTCAGGCTGGCGCGACGACTGAAGAATCGGACCTATGAGCTGGAAGCGCATCGGGCGCTGGGCACGACATTGTTTTTTCGGGGCCGGCTGAGCGCGGCGCTCGATCATCTGCAACAGGCGATGGCGCTGTACAAGCCCGGGCTGTCTGAGGTGTCAGCGGTGTTGGGCGACCCCCAGCTCAGCTGTCTGATCTATGTCGCCCGCGCGCTCTGGTGCTCAGGCTATCCAGATCAAGCGCGGACGCGCGGTCAGGAGGCCTTACGTCTGGCGCAGGACCTGTCGCACCCCTACAGCCTGGTGTGGAGCCAATCCTTCATCGGCGATCTGTACCAACTCCTAGGCGAGGACGACACGGCCTCAGCGCTCATCGAGGCCTCCCTGAGGATGGCGCAGGAGCAGGGATTGCCGTACTGGACGGCGCGCGCGCTGTTCATACGCGGCTTGCTGCTCGCCAAAGGCGGGCAGCACGATGAGGGCTTGGTGCAGATGAACCAGGGCCTGGAGGCGATGCAGACCACCGGCGCCGGGCTGAATCGTGCCTACTTCCTGGCCCAGCTGGCCGAGACCTATGGGCAGGTGGGACAACTGGAAGTGGGCCACGCCATGGTGGCCGAGGCCCTGGATCTCATGAAAAAAACCGAGGAACGCTGGTGGGAGGCCGAACTGCACCGCCTGCGGGGAGCGCTTTTGTTGGTGCAAAAGGGCTGCGATGATGCCATCTCATCCGATCTCCCGACGGTCGCCGAGGCCGAGGCGTCTTTGCAGCGGGCCTTGGACACTGCCCGTCAGCAACAGGCCAAGGCCCTGGAGCTGCGGGCGGCGCTGAGCCTCGGCCGCCTGTGGCAGCGTCAGGGACGGCACCAGGCGGCTCAGCATCTGGTGGCTGAGGTCTATGCCTGGTTCACTGAGGGTTTCGACACCAGCGACCTGCGCGAGGCCAGGGCATTCCTCGATGCTCTGTCGTAGGGCGGACAGACCTTGCGGCATGGATTCATCGGCGAAGCCAGGGTGGTTCCTGCTTCGAGGCGCTAGGTTGAGCTGTGGGAGGCACCAACAGTCCCCTCTCCTGGCGCCTACGCCTATGTGATTCTTAGTACACTGGTGCGCACACCATCGGCGTGGCACCGAGACCGGGATGGGCTGCGACATCCCTAGCCGGGGCCAGTGATTCGCCGGCCCGTTCTGTGAGGGTCGACCTCGGCTATGAACGATAGGCCACCCCGTGGGGCTCGTCGCCGGTCTCCACCGCCTGCATGACCGTCAGGGCCGCCGCTGACACCACCAACAACTTATTGTCATCCCGGCTGGTGACGTAGAGGGTTTTGCCATCGGGGCTGACGGCGATCATATCGGGGCGGTTGCCTGCGGGAGCCGTTTTGGTGATCTGCCGCGACGCCGTGTCGATGATCGCCAATTGATTGAGCTTGCGCTGTACGACGTAGGCCAGCTTGCCATCAGGGCTCAGGGCTAAGCCGTGCGGCTCTCCCGGCACGTCGATGGTCGCCACCGGCTCGCCTTTCGCCACATCGAGGATGACCACCTTGTCTTCATCGGTCCCGGTCAGCCAGGCCTGCTGCCAATCCCGTGTGGGTTCAAAGGCCATCACCCCTTTCCCGGCTGGCAGCGTCTTGATCACCTGATGGGCCTGCACATCCACCACGGTGACATTGGCGTCGCCAGCATTGGCGACGAAGGCCTGCCGACCATCGGGCGCGAACACCGCCATCATGGCGCCTTTGCCGGTGGGCATGGTGTGCACGGCCTGGCGCTTGGCCACGTCCACCAGGGTGATGTCATTGGAGCCGGGATTGCTGACTAGCGCCAGTTTACCATCCGGCGACACCGCCACCTGGTGGGCGCGCGTCCCCGCCGCCACGTGGCCCAAGGCCTCTTTTCTCACGGCGTCGATGATGGTGATGTTGTTCGCCCCGACGTTGGCGATGAAGGCCAGCTTCCCATCCGGGCTGAAGGTGACGTTGTGGGCGCCCTTGTCGGCCGGGATGGTGGCGATGACCTTTAGCGTGGCTGGATCGAAGACCTGGACATTGGCCGACTTCATGTTGGTGACCCACACCTCGGCGGCCCAGGCCTGTCCGGCCAGCGCCGCGGCCAGCAAGACAACATTGACCCATAGACCGATTCCTGCTCTCCACCGTTGTCGCATTGTTATCCTCCTGAGTTTGACCCATCCGATGGTCTCAGCGCAGCCGCACGGCGACTCCATGCGGAGCGGCACGCTCCTGGTTGCGGGTGCTATCGAAAGTCGAGATAGCGAAGACGGCCTGGAGGCTGCCATTTCTGCCGCCGCCCTCCACACGAATCACACCCAACCCCGGGGTCAGGCCCTGGGCATTATTGACGTCAGGGTTATTACCGGTGAGCGGGAACGGCCCACGGAGCGTGGCGTACATCCGATGGCCGCTCGGCGATATCCCAAGGATATCCGGTGCCGGATCCGGGGAAGCAGCGCCAACTAGGCCGATCTCATTTACCACATTATCCGTCTCCGTATCTACCACGATCATCAGGTTGGCGGCGCGGTCGGCCACCCAGAGATAGCGTTCATGCTTGGTGAGCACCAGCCTGTGCGAATCTTTCACGTCCCGGTCACGGTGATCGCACACCACCGGCGGCATGAGCTGAGGTGTCTCACAGCTCTCACACAGCCGGCTTAAGCACGTTCGATGGGGGCGCCGACCAGATTGCCCCATTCCGTCCAGGAGCCATCGTAGTTCCGCACTTTCGGCGCGCCGAGGAGGTATTTCAGCACAAACCAGGTATGGCTCGAGCGCTCGCCGATGCGGCAGTAGGCGATGGTCTCCTTGCTGAGGTCCACGCCTTTGCCCGCATACAGGGCGCGCAGCTCGTCGGCCGATTTGAACGTGCTATCCTCCTTGACGGCCTGCACCCAGGGGATATTGGCCGCCCCCGGGATATGGCCGCCGCGCTGTGCCGTTTCGTTCATGCCCGGCGGGGCGATGACCTTGCCGGTGAACTCATCGGGCGAGCGCACGTCGATCAAGTTATACTGGCCGCGGTCGAGCAGGGTATGGAAGATGATTTCCTTGGTGGCGCGGACGTTATCGTCGGGGAAGGCCGCCCGATAGCTCGTGCGTGGGTATGCAGGGCGGTCTGGCACCAGCGGCCGGCCCTCCGCCACCCATTTGGCGCGGCCGCCGTTCAGCAACTGGAGTTGATCTTCCGGATGCCCCCAATAGCGGCATTGCCACAGGGCGTAAGTGGCGAACCAGTTGTGGTTATCGCCATAGAACACGATCGTCGTCGTCGGGCCGATGCCTGATTCATGCATCAGCTGTTCGAACTGCTCCTTGGTCAGGATGTCGCGCCGGAGCTGGTCGCAGAGCTGCGTCTGCCAGTTCCAGCCGACGGCGCCGGGGATGTGCCCTTGCTCGTAGGCCGAGGTGTCGACGTCGACCTCGACGATGCGGAGCCCGGGATCGTGCAGATGCTGGGCCAACCATTCGGTACTCACCAACATTTCGGGACGCGCATACTCAGACATCGTGGTCTCCTCGCTTCAACGTCCAACGGCTATTATTGCCAACCGCCATAACACTTGGCGTGGCAGGGGGGCATCCCCCCTGCCACCCCCCAAAGTGTCCAAAGCACCAAAGCGTCGAAAGATCTATTGTCCCCCCCGGACCGGCCACACAAGGCTGGTGAGGCCCTTGACGCCCGCGACGGTGGCGCCGATGCCCAGGTGGGCGTTCCACGCGAGCTCCGGGTTGTCCGCGATCGTGGTCGACGACCAATAGAGGGTCAGCTGCCCAAACGACGGCACGTTCACGAACGCGCAGTCCGTCGCAGTACACTGGCCTGTCCCCGCCGCATTGGAGAGGGGGGGATCGAAGAAGGCAAAATGGATCATACTCTGCAGTACCCTGATGTTCGGTAACCGCCAGTCGCCCGCCACGCTGCCATCTGAGAGACCACATTGTCCATCCGCCAGGCTGTTCGCCGCATTCAGGGCATTTTGCCACGTCTGGGGGCCAAAACAGTCGGCATTCTGCAGCCAGATCAAGTCGGTCAGCTTGTCCTCCACCGTGCCATCGCCCTGGTCGATAAAGCGCGGCGTGGGCAAGGGATGACCCGCTTGCACGGCTCCATCTTGCCCCGTAGCAGCAGCGAGGTGCCACTGGGGGGCGAACATCATGTCGCGGTGACGGCCTATGCCGTCACGGGGCGTCGACCGCCACCCATGCTTCCTGAGGGCCTCACGGCACGTCCCCGCAGCCGGTTCGTAGGGCGGGAGCGGGAACTCGCGATGCTGCACGAGCTGCTCGCGGAGGTCGAAGCGGGGCGGGGGCAAGTGGTGGGGATCGTGGGGGAACCGGGCATGGGCAAGTCCCGGCTCCTGTGGGAGTTTCGCCAGCGCCTGACCGGCCAACGGGTCCGCTATCTGGAGGGCCACTGCCTGGCGTATGCCCAGGCCACCCCGTATCTCCCCGTGCTGGAGCTCCTGCGCCAGCAGGCCGAGCTCACCGAGGGGGACGGCCCAGAGGTCGTCGTCGAGAAGGTGCGCCGCAGCCTCCGGGCGGCGGGGATGGACCCCGAGGCTAGCGCTCCCCCGCTCTTCCAGCTGCTGGGCCTCCAAGAGGGCCTGGAGCCCTTAGCCGGGCTGACACCGCAGGCGGTGAAGGCGCGCACCTTCGAGACGCTGGGCCACTGGCTCTTCGGCCTCAGCCAGCAACAGCCGCTCGTGGTGGCCGTCGAGGACCTGCACTGGAGCGACCCGACCTCGGCTGAGTTGCTGGCCGCCTGGGTCGAACGCCTGGCCGGGGCGCGCCTCATGGTGCTGGGCACCTACCGCCCCGGGTATCAGCCGCCCTGGCTGCACAAGTCGTATGCCACCCAGCTGGCGCTCAAGCCGCTGTCGCGCCCGGACAGCCAGCGCGTGCTGCAGTCGGTCCTCCCGACGGAAGAGCTGCCCGACGCGTTGGCGCAGACGATCCTCAGCAAGGCGGAGGGCAATCCCTTCTTTCTGGAGGAGTTGGCCTCCGCTGTGCGCGAGCGCAAGCCGCACCACGCTGACTTTGCCCTGCCGGAGACCGTGCAGGGGGTGCTGATGGTGCGCATCGATTGGGCTGCCGGAGGGCACTAAACGCCTGCTGCAGACCCTAGCGCTGATCGGCAAGCCCTGCCCAGCGAGTTGGCTCACCCAGATCCTAGATCAGCCGACCGACGCGCTGCACGACCACCTCGCCATCTTACAGCGTGGGGAATTCATTTACGAGCTGCCCGCCAGGCCGGAGTCGAAGTACGGGCTGAGACATGCGCTGTTGCAGGACATAGCCTATGAGGCGCAGGGGCTTGAGCGCCGTCAGGAGCAGCACATGCGCGTCGCCCAGATGATGGAGGCGCTCGGCGCCGATCGCCGGCGGGAATATGCCGGAGAGCTGGCCCACCATTATCAGCTCAGTGGTCACACCACGCGGACGGTACTCTATCACCAGCAGGCCGGCCAATGGGCGCTGCAGCGGTCGGCTTTTGGCGAAGCGGTCAGCCACTTCACGACAGCCATAGAGCACCTGCGTACTCTACCGGAGCCCCCCCGGCGCACGCAGCAGGAGTTGGACCTGTGGATCGCCCTCGGCCCGGCCTTGCTCGCCACCCAGGGGCCGGGAGCCGCAGAGGTGGAGCAGGCATACAACCGAGCCAGGGATCTTTGTCAGCAGGTCGACGACACGCCGCAGCTTTTTGCAGCACTGGTGGGCTTGTGGCAGCACTATATCGTGCGCGGCGCGACCCGGACCGCCTCTGAACTGGCCGAGCAACTCCTCACGCTGGCCGAGCGCTTACACGATGACGACCTCCTCCTGCAGGCCCGCTCGGCCATGGGCAACACGCTGTATTACCGTGGCGAATTCATCGCGGCCCGCGGCCATCTGGAGCGCGGCGCGGCACTGCACCAGCCGCAGCAGCATCGCGCCCAAATCCGACGCTACGGCCGGGGCCCGGGCTTGGTGTGCCTGCGGAATTTGGCCTGGACCCTCTGGGTGTTAGGGTATCCCGAGCAAGCCCTGCGCCACAGCCAGCAGGTCCTGACCGTGGCCCAAGAGTCGGTGCATCCCGCCGACCTGGTAGCGGCACTCGTATACAGCGCCCGGGTGCACCAACACCGCCGCGAAGCACACGTGACCCAGGAGCTGACCGAAGCTGCCATGGCCCTGTCGCGCGAGCAGGGATTTACCCAGCGCTTGGCAGCGGCCACGATCTTGCACGGCTGGGCCTTGACCGCGCAAGGACAGGTAGCAGAGGGGCTGGGCGAGGTATGTCATGGCCTGGAGGCGTATCAGGCGACGGGGGCGGAGGATGATCGGCCGTACTGGCGGGCGCTGCTGGCTGAGGGGCTTGGACAAGCCGGCCGGATCGATGAGGGGTTGCAAGCACTGACGGAGGCGATGGCCGTGGTGCATACCCGCGGGCTCCGTGTGTGGGAGGCGGAGGTGCATCGGCTGCGCGGTGAGCTTCTGGTGGCTCAGGCTGGAGCGCATCACGCCGAGGCGGAAGCGTGCTTCCAGCAGGCCCTCGACTTCGCTCGTCAGCAACATGCCAAAGCGTTCGAGCTGCGGGCTGCCACGAGCCTTAGTCGCTTGTGGCAGCGGCAAGGCAAGACGACGCAGGCGCACGCCCTGCTCGCAGAGATCTACGCGTGGTTCACCGAGGGCTTCGAGACGGTGGATCTCCAGGACGCCAAGGCTATGCTTGGGGCCTTTTAGGCGATAAACAGGTGGAGGCTCTCAAGGAAGAGCCCGCTTATAGTCAATAACCGCCTCAGGCTTTCAGTTACAGGGTATGAGGGGGATGCGGTGGATAGCGCCGTCTTCCTTCCAGTGGGGTTTATGCCGGGAGTTCATGCACGAACGCCTTGGCCTCCCGCAAGTCTGCCGTGTCAAGCCCCTCCGTGAACCAGCGGTAAATTTCTGTGAGCAGCCGTCGGGCTTCATCACACCTGCCTTGGTGCTGCCATAGGCGACTCAGACTCAGCGCCGCGCGCAGCTCCCAGGACATGGCCTGCTGCCGGCGGGCGAGGGCCAGGGCTTCCTGGAAGCAGCTCTCGGCGTGGGCCGCTTCCGGCCCAGCTTGGCGGAGGAGGAATGCTCCCTGGAGTCGATGCACCTCCGCCAGTAGGTCGCCCCGGCTGTTAGCCTCAAACGCCGCCAGGGCCTCAGCCAGTAAGCCCAGTGCCTCCTCGACCTGGCCGGTGTGCTCAGCGGCCTCGGCGAGCAAGACCAGACAAAGCGCCCGCGCCAACGTCTGCCCCGTGGCCAAGAGGGCCGCCAGACCTTGGTGCAGCTGCGCCAAGCCCACCTCACCCTGGCCCTGAGCCGCCAGCGCCCAACCTCGCCAGCATGTCCCATACCCCACCCAGAGCGGAAACCCCTGTGTGGTTGCCAGGCTCAGAAGGGCCTCGGCCTGGGCCTGGACCGCTGGCGCCTCGCGGCGGCGGTGATGGAGGTATGCCGCATAGAACCGGGCGTACGCCAGACTCTGGGGATGGGCGAGTTCCTGGGCCAGGGCCAGCGCCTCCTGACTGCGCTGCATGGCCTGCGTTGGATAGCCCAAGCACCATAGCGTATTGGCCGCAACAGCGAGGCACCTCACCCCAGGCGCCACGCCATGGCGGAGCGCTAAGCTTCGCTGTGCTGGCGGCTCGATGAGGGCGATGCCCTGCTCGAAGTGGGTCCGAGCGCCAACGTATTCGCCCAGGAAGAATAAAATGTTCCCGAGCGTGTCATGGGCTTCCAGGAGGTGCGTCGGCGCGGCCTCGCGTTGCGCCAGTCGATAGACCGGTTCTCCCTCTCCCCTTGGGAGAGGGCCGGGGTGAGGGGACTTGGGGCGCTGAACTGGCTGGAATCCCCCCTCACCCTCACCCTCTCCCGGAGGGAGAGGGAATTGGGGGGCAAAGGGGTGTGAGCCAGCGCCTCCTCCAGTTTGCGTAGCTTTTCCTCTGGGTTATCGTCACGCTGGAACTGCAGCCAGCGCTGCAGATGTTCGATCACCGGATACAAGACGCTATGAGTGTGATACGGCGAACAGCGCAGCACGATGCACTGCGCCCCCTCGCCAATCACCCGCTCCTGCATCACCTCCACCAGGCGAGATTTGCCGATCCCCGACTCGCCGCTCAACAGCACCACCTGACCCTGCCCCTCTGTGCTCTGTGCCCAGCGCTCCAGGAGCAGCTCGACCTCCGACTCGCGCCCCACCAGCGGCGTCAAGCCCGTGGCCGCCGCCACATCAAGGCGGCTCTGCGCTGCACTGGAGCGGTGACGCCTTTCACCGTCTGGGGCCCTAAGGGATCGACGGTGAAATACCCCTGCACCAGTCGGTGGGTCGTGGCACTGATCAGCACCGTATCCGGTACGGCAAGACCTTGGATACGGGCCGCCAGGTTCGGCGTGTCCCCCAGGGCGAGCTGTTCCTGTCGGCCCTGGACTCCCATCTGCCCTACCACAGCCAGGCCGGTGTGAATCCCCACCCGTACCGCCAGGCGCAGGCCTTTATCCCGCGCCAGCCGGGTATTCAAGGTTGCCATGGCCGCCAGGATGCCCAGGCCGGCCTGCACCGCCCGCTGGGGGTCGTCCTCGTGCGCTTGGGGCCAGCCGAGGTAAACCAGGAGGCCATCGCCGAGGTACTACGCGATGTAGCCGTCGACGCGCTGAATCACCTCTGCACAGGCCGCCTGATAAGCCCGCACCACCTCGCGCCACTCCTCGGGATCGAGCTGGCTGGCGAGCGCCGTGGAGTCGACCAGATCACAAAAGAGCACCGTCAGCTGGCGGCGCTCGGCCTGGGGGGTAGGAGAGTCGGTTGGTACTTCCTGGCCGGCCACCTGCGATGCCGATGGTGGCTCCCCCTTCCACATCAAGCCCTGGCCGGTATCATCGAATCCTTCCGGGTGCTCGTAGAGAAGGGCCTCCTTGAGATCCGCCAACGCCGCTTCGTCGAGGTTAAACTGCCGCTGCAGCGTGCGATATGTCACCCGCCCACGACGCTTGAGTAGGGCGATGGCCTGGTCGATGATCTCCTCAAACGTCATGCAGCCTCCTCCGCGTCGTGAGCCGTCGAGCTCGCCCGATCGACGATGGTGTTCTCACCCCCAGCCCGCCGCAGTGTCACTTGTTGGAGGTCGAGACCCAAGCACAGCCGAGGCATCCGGCAAGGCCCGCCTAAACGTCGCCCACCTTGTTGGCCATACATCGGTGGTGACACTAATTCCATGATGAGGGGTATTATCGCGGCTGAGGTTGAAAAAGCAATGCCAAACTCGCAGGTATACAGCGGTCGCTTTACCAGGGAACTGGGAGGGCCAGGACAGTGTTCGAGTGCAGGCTACTTGTCCTCTAAAGCGCTCATCCGGTTCCCTTCCCTACTTCGTGAACCGTAGCCGGTCGAGGATAACCTGTCTAAGGCCGCAGCCGTGCAGTAGCCCATTCTGATTGCCGAATGGGAAGTGAAGGCCGCCGTAGAGCCGTGATATGGCCGCCGCCTCGTCGAAGGAGGTGAAGCTGCGCGCAGGCATGCCTGTCGCGCCGGGAGTGTCCGCCCAGAATTGGGCTATGGTCTTTCCATCACAGCCCGGACCTGACGCCGTGCTCACCCTCATTCCTAACCGTGCGGCGGCGCTTGCCGGACTTCCTGGAGCACGCGGGCGAGAAAGGTCAGGAGCGCGTCTAGGGATTCGAAGTGCGTCGCCTGCCCGGAGACGACATGCTCCACGCGGCCGACCATATGCCCCGCTTCGAGCCGGGTCTCTTCTCCGAATTGCACGACGAACGCGCGGTATGGCGAAAGGGGGGCGGTTCTTCTCGTGGGCTCCGTCATATGACCACCTCCAAGGTGACAGGCCAGGCAGAGGGTTTCGATCTGGGGGAAACATAGGCCTTCCGCGTCCACAAGTCATAACCGCTCGGTCGCCTTTCGGTGATTTTTGGGTGATCTTTCGGTGATCGTCGCGCGGCCGTCAGCCACGATCGCACGGCCGACGTATCGGCCGGATGTGTCGGCCAGGCACCCTAGCCAAGAATTGCATGATGTGCGGGACTACGAAGTCGCTGCGGACGTACGCCGCGATATGGTTCAGGCCGGGCAGGGCGACGAAGCTTGCCCGGGGGAGCTGTCTGGCATACTCCCGCACCGCCGCATAGCGGGCATCTTCCTCTCCTGCGAACAGCAAGCACGGCATCGCCACGGTCATGAGATCCTGGTCTGCGGACAGTCGCTCTTGTGCCGCTGCCGCCAAGGCCCGCAGGTCACCGGCTAACACCAGCGGCTTGATCTCGATAGGGATCGGCTCGCCGACCACCGCCTCCAATGCGGCCGTAAACGCCTCGGGATCGCTGCCATCGACCTGTCGAAATGCCTCCCAACGGCGATCCGGGTACGGATGCGCCCCGCCGAGGATGAGGGAGCACACCCGCTGGGGCGCATATTTCGCCATGCCGAACCCAATCCACCCGCCCATGGAATAGCCAAAGAAATGGGCCTGTTGGACGTGCAGCGCATCGAGGACCGCCATGACATCGCCGACACGCTCGGGCAATGTATAGGCCGCCGGGGTGTGAGGCTTGTCGCTGGCGCTGTGGCCCCGGCTATCGAGCATGATGACCTGATAATCGGTCTGCAAGGCTTGGACATACCCAAGCTGGCGCCAGGCCTCCAGGCTACTGGCGAAGCCATGCTATAGCACCAGCGGTGGCCCACCGCCCTCGACGTGATAATGGATACGCACTCCTTGATTGCTGGCGTAAGGCATAGGCGTGATCTCCTATCCTAGCGTCCACCCCTCGGCAGCCGCGGCTTGGCGCACCGCCTCTACCGCCCTCACCCTCTATTGCCACGCGTGGACACGAGGCGCGGCGTGGCGTTGTGAATCTTGCAGGTCATCGGAGTCGTCCCTCTCTTGCGTCCGTTTGCCGTCGCCCTCTCCGAACCCGCGGCGAGGGTGATGGCGAGCAGCCGACGCCGGTTTAATGAACCTTGACCTGGATTTTGAAGCGTAGGTCCACGCCTCCGGTGGCGTTGAAGCCGAGGAGCGTCTGGGCCGCCTGGCCTCTGGCGAACATGAACGGCCCGGTGCCGCCGGTGATCCCCCGGAGCACTTCCACGTTTACATCGGCGAACTCGTAGCCTTCGCTGATGAGGCTATGCTGATCGCCCAAGTCGTAGAGTTGCGTCGTAATGACCATCGGCCCCGTGACGGTCTTCACGCCGTCGCCGACGAACCAACCGCGGCAGGTCCATTTGCCGATGACCTTGTCGGGAAACTCCGGCGAACCGTCGGGATTCACCCCGTTGCTGCCGTTGAGGGTGTTGAGCGGGTAGATATAGCCTTCGGTGACAAAGGGGTTGCCGTAAGCCGGCTGCGGTGGGTCCAAGTCCTCGTGCACCGGGGCTTCATCGAACACGAAACGCGTGCCGTTTTCCGCGACGTCGAATTCGAGGGTCTTGATGCCGAGGTTGGCGAGCGCCTCTCCCTCCCCGGCCAGGGCAATGCTTGAGACCATTGTACCGGCGACGAACGTTAGGGCGAAACTCAGCAAGCTGGCGAGAGTGTTCATGGAGGCTCCCTCCTATACGTGGTGTATGGTTCGAGGTGTTTCAGCCGATGGCCCGCGCAGCCCAAAACGGTGGCATGTCGGCCATGCTGTGCTGGACGCGAGGTGCCCAGTGTGGGTGAGTCATGGCCGGTATGTACGCGGAAGAATGTACGGTGTACGGCCACAGAAGTCATAACCGACAAGTCGTCTTGTGGTGAATTTTCGGTGAACGTTCGGTCATCTCACAGCCAAACCGTAAAACAGCTAGAGCGGGTTTCGGATCAATGCATGGCCGGTGAGAACCGTCAGGGCTTGTCCCTGGCTCCCTCGCGCCCTCCCCCCAACCCTCTCCCAAAGGGAGAGGGAGAATAGGCCGATGGGACGGGTTCTCGGTGTTCGGCGCTGTGACGTCGGATGAATGGGCTATCTGAGGGCGTGTCCCTCTCTCGACCGCTCTTGGCGACCGCATCTGTGGTATGATGCGCAGATGTCCTTACGCTGTGGAGGTGACCTGGTAAGCGTTGTGCGATCCTTCTGTTGTAGAGACTGCATACGGTGAGCATGGGCTATATCATGAGGAGCATTGGGATGCCGTCTTCGCCCACGTGGAGTTTTGGGCCATTCCGGCTGGACCCCGCCAACGCCTGCCTATGGCAGGCCAACCGCCTGGTGACGCTCCGCCCCAAGCCTTTTGCGGTGCTATCCTATCTGGTGGCGCATGCGGGGCAGTTGGTGACGAAAGAGGCGCTGTTCGAAGCGGTGTGGTCCGAAACTGCTGTTAGCGATACGGTGCTGAAAGCCTGTATTCGCCAAATCCGTCAAGCTCTGGGCGACACCGCCCAAACGCCGCAGTTTATCGCCACGGTGCACCGCCGGGGCTATCGCTTTCTCGCGCCGGTGACCACGGCGGAACCGTCATCGCTGCCCACGACGGAGGCGACATCGCCCGCCAAGCTCGATGATCTGCTTGAGTCTTCTCTGCCATCCGCCCCACACCACGGGTTCATTGTCTCCCGCGAGCGTGAGCTGCAACAGCTCCATAGCTGGCTTGGCGAGGCACGGCGGGGACGGCGTCAGGTCGTCTTCATCACGGGCGAACCAGGAGTCGGCAAGACGACACTGCTAGAGGCATTGGTGGAGCAGGCGGGGGTGGCTCCGGGCGCTGGCCTGGCCTGGGGACAGTGCGTCGAACATTACGGCGCCACCGAGGCCTATCTGCCGGTGCTCGAAGCACTAGGTCAGCTTTGCCGCGGGTCGGAAGCATCTCAGGTGGTTGCCGTCCTACGCCAGCGGGCGCCCACCTGGCTGGTACAGATGCCCTGGCTCCTCAGCCCAACCGATCGCGAGCTCTTACGCCACGAGCTGCTCGGCACCACGCGCGAACGCATGCTGCGGGAGTTTGCGGCGGCGATCCAGGCGCTGACACGTGACCAAGTCCTCGTCCTGGTGCTCGAAGATCTGCATTGGAGCGATCATGCCACCCTGGATCTGATCACCTTCCTGGCGCACCAGCGTGAACCGGGTCGGCTGCTCCTGGTCGGCTCATACCGTCCGGTCGATGCGATCGTGCGCGGCCATCCCCTGTTGAACGTGAAGCAGAACTTACAACTCCACGGTCTCTGCGCGGAGCTCCCGCTCGCGCCTCTGAGCGAAGCGGTGGTGGCAACCTATCTGGCGACGCGCCTTCCTGGATTGACACCGCCTGATGGGCTGGTGCAGCAGGTGTTTCAACGGACCGACGGCAATCCCCTGTTCATGGTCAATGTGATCGAGCATCTGGTGGCTCAAGGGACGCTGGTGGCGGGAAACGGCCATTGGCGGCTACAAGAGCCGATTGCTGGCACAGACATCGGCGTGCCGGAGAGCCTGCGTCAGATGATCGCCCAGCAGCTCGATCGCCTGACACCCGATGAACGCCGCATCGTCGAGGTGGGCAGCGTCCGGGGGATTGAGTTCTCAGCCGCGGTGGTGGCGGCGTGTTTGGAGGCACCACTGGGGGATGTCGAAGCCTCCTGCGAGCGTTTAGCCCAACGCGGTTACATTCTGCGGCCGGCGCACATCGTGAAATGGCCCGATGGGACGATGACCCCCTACTACGCCTTCCGACACGCCTTGTATCAACAAGTGGCGTACGACCAGGTCGGAGCGGCATCGCTGGTGCGCCTGCACCGGAGAATCGGCGAACGACTGGAGGAGGGCTATGGGCCGCAGGCCCAGGAAATTGCCGCCGAGCTCGCCATGCACTTCGTGCGCGGTCGGGACCATAAGCGTGCGGTTCAGTATCTGCGTCAGGCAGCAGAGACCGCCATGCAGCGCCATGCGCATCGTGAGGCGATCGAGTATCTGCGACAGGCGTTAGACATCCTACAACGCCTCCCGGAGACCTCTGAGCGCACTCGCTTGGAACTCGACGTGCACCTCGCCCTCGGTCCAGCGTTGATGGTGACCAAGGGCTTTGCGGAGCCCGAGGTGGAAAGCGTCTATCACCGGCCCCGCGCGTTATGCGAGCGGCTGGGCGAGACTGCGCGGCTTTGCCCCATTCTTTTCGGCCTCTGGCGCTCGCACTATGTCCGGGCGCAGGTGGAATCCGCCCGCCAACTTGGGGAACAGCTGCTCAGCCTGGCGGCGGGGCAGCAGGACCCCGGCCTGCTCATCGAGGCTCACGGCGCACTGGGGCAAACCCTCTGTGTCCAGGGTGAGCTGATACCGGCGCGGGAGCATTTAGCCCAAGTGAGACGCCTCTACAACCCCCGGCTCCACTACCCCCTCGCCTTGCGCTACGCCTATGATCCAGGCGTCTATGCCCACGCCATGCAGGGGTGGGTCCTTTGGCTGCTCGGCTACCCCGAGCAGGCCTTGCGATGCGGTGACGAGGCACTGGCCCTGACCTGGGAGCTGTCGCATCCCTTTACCGTATCGCTCACCCTCGCCATGGTGGCGGTGATCCAGCACATGTGCCGGCGCGGGCAAAGCACCCAGGAGCTGGCGGCAGCGAGTTTGGCCATCTCGACCGCACAAGGTTTTCCATATCTCCAGGCGGTAGGGACGATTGTGCACGGCCGCGGCCTGGTCGAACAAGGGCAGGTCGAGGCGGGCATCGCACAAATGGACCGGGGCCTTGGGGCTTCACAAGCGGCCGGCGTCAAGATCCTGCGGCCTATCTCCTGGCGGAGGCGTGTGGGCAGGCCGGGCACGTCGACACCGGGCTGAGTTATCTAGCCGAAGCGCTCACGGCAGCCGAGCACCATGGGGAGCGCTTTTATGAGGCCGAGTTATATCGGCTCAAGGGCGAGTTGTTGCTCAGGCAAGCGGCCGCCAACGCGTCAGCAGCGGAGCACTGTTTTCATCAGGCGCTCGACATCGCCCGGCGTCAGCAGGCCCGCATGTTGGAGCTCCGGGCCGCGATGAGCCTGGCCCGCCACTGGCAGGGCCAGGGTAAAGGCGCTGCGGGACGACAGTTGCTGGCTGTGGTCGATGACCGATTCACCGAAGGCTTTGAGACCGCCGATTTGCGCGAGGCGAAGGCGCTGTTGGCGGAACTGGCCTGAATGTCTGACATCACGACAGCTGGAATTGCTGGTCGAGCAGGTGGCGGTTGAGTTCGATTGTCTCAGAAGTTTCATCAATGGCGACGATCTGATACCCATCGACATTGAGCAGGCGTTGCAAGCCTGCGAGCAAATCCCCTCGGCGAAATCCCAGCTGACCAAGTTCCCTTGCTAGCGTCGAGTGGGAAATCCGGCCATGGTGCTGGTCTAATGCCCGGAGAACGGCCTTGACAACGGAGTTGTCCGGCGCTCGCCGGCCGGCCATCTGGCGTTGAGCCTTGAAAAGCGTGGAACTGAGCAGGCGGTCGATCCAAGCGGTGTCGGAGTCCGCTTCACCACGCACCACAGGCTCTTCGAAGAGACTATCTTGCGCCTCAACAGGTGCACTCCGGCGTGGCGCAGCCTTAGATACTGGCACAGGGGCCTCGCTCGGCATCATTGCGGAATGATTCCACCAGGTCGGCTTCGGTTCGGGATGAACTTCCCATCCCTTCAGCGGCCACTCCCGGCGGGCAAACACGCGCATCGGAACGAGGACTTCCTGGGGCGTGACCCCACCGTGATAGCCCTGTTTCTTCGGGGCGTAGCGGATGGTCTCGCTCCACGGCACCACGATGCGCGGGATGGCCGTCACTGCCGCGACCCGTGGACCTTCCACGATCATTTCCCCGTCGACGAGTGCACTGGTGACGGCGCGCCATCGTTCCTCCTCACCGTGAACGAAGCGCGACACCCCCTCTTCCAGGACATGGCCGTGATCGCTGGTCAGGATGATCGCACGCCGTGCCAGCTGCGCTTCGTAGAGCAACGCATCGAGGTGTTGGAACTGGCCGATCGTCCAGGCGAGGCGCAGCTGATCGGATTTGGCGAGATGATCATCGACCGCGTTCAGCACCACGCCGACGACCTTGCGATGTCGATCGCGCAAGGCCGTACGAACTGCCTCAGACAGCGTGGAAGCGCCCGATTCCACGAGGTCGCCTTTGTGGAAGAGGACAGGCGGATGACCGGCACGTGAGACCCCCCGCAGGGCAGCATGTGTGGCAAACCCCTGCTTTTCGGCGGCGCTGTTCCCACGCGCCAGCTTCCCCGTCAATAGACTGGCGCGGGAGATGTCGGTCACGGTCGGAATCGTGCTCACCAACGACGGCGGTGCACAGCCTGGCCGGTTGGTGAATTCCAGCCACCCGTGTGATCTGAGGTCATCGCTGAGTTCCCGAAAGACGGCATAGCTCATGGCGTCGATGACCACGAGCAGAATCGGCGTCAACGCCGCCACTTCGGCCACCAGGCTCGATAGCGCCTGCTCAATGGGGAGGAGGCTCTCATCGGCCAGCGGCGCCCTGTACCAGGTGGTCAGCAGGCTGGCGAAGTGGTGGTTGTGTTCTTCGCGCACGCGTCGAATTCGCTCACTCAGCGTGGTGAAGGCCGCGGCCAGCTCGTGGAGTTCGTCTCCCTCGATCAAAGAACGACGCGCCCAATCGACGTAGCTGCCGTGCTCAACATAGGTCCGACTGGCCTGCGGGAGCGAAACCGGCCTGCTGTCTCGCTCCACCATCGCCAGATAGCGTGCCAGACGCAGGGCCATCATCACCCGTTCCAGACGCTCGGGCTGCTGGGCCGCCTCTCTGTGATCCTGCACCCACTCTATACTGGCTTCCAGCTGGTCGAGCGCGGCCTGCCCCTGGAGCACCTGTGGCAGCGTTTGGGCGAACTGGCTCAGACGCCGCTGGAAGCCCGCTGGCAGGACGCTGCTGAGGCCGCTGAATGCCTCGGCCTTCAGGGCGGCGAGCAGCTGCTGCGTCCGCTCGAGCCAATCCTGAGCGTTGGTCTCGGGCAGCGCATCGAGCACCGAAACGGCTGCCCGAAACCAGGCATTGCCGACCTCGGAAGACAGCGGGCGCCCTCCCATATAGGGTTCCAGACGCGCCCGTGCCTGTGCGATGCCGATCTGATGTCGAGCCTCGGGCGAACACAGGATCTCGCACACCAGTCCAATCGGCAGCAGCCATGCGCCAGCGCCTGCCTCAAGGGCGTCGAGGCAGGCGCCGCCGACGGCCCCCGCCGTCTCCAGTAAGCGCTGCCGCAGCCCAGCGCGAAATTCGTTCCCTAGACCCTCATAGCGGCGCAGATGCTCGTCGGTCAGACTCCAGGTGATGAGAGCCACGGCGTCCGGGCGTCCGTCCGGCAGGCCGAGATGCTGCCGGCAGAGGTGGGTCCAGATCGTCTCCAGGTCGAGGAAGCTGCTGGCGACGGGCGGATAGCCTCCCTCGGGGATCGCCCGCAAAAGGGCCTCAGCCATCCATCCCTGGGATGAGAGACGCGGGTCGAGGTGGCGGGCCCGGAAGAGATCGCGCACCATCTGCCACGGATCGATGTGGTACAGCCGTCGTCCGGCCAGACGGGCGAGGACGTCGAGCCCCAACTCGCTGTCGGGCACACTCGTCAGGATGACCAGGGGCGGGCCGTCGTTTGCCTGGGACACGAGTGCTTCCCTCACCTGCAGCACCGAAGCACAGCACACCACCGGGAGTGTTTTGCCGTTGACCCGCAGTTCGGTGCCGCCGAGCCAGGCCCCTGGCAGAGCAATGCCGATGGCCCTGGCCTCTGGCCGCTGCCGCCGGATCATCGCGACTCGTGTGGCCACCTGCTCCGGGGTCGGGCCGGTCATCATGAGGCGCGCTCACTCCTGCGGTACAGGCGCCATGCGAGATCCAACACCAAATCGGTCTCCGCCTCCAGCGCTCGTCGAATGACCTCGAACAACGCCGCCGCTCCTTGGAGGTCCAGACCATCTCGGGAGCCGGTCGGCTCAATAGCCGGTGTGGCGGGTGGTTGGTCCGGACGTGTCATGTGGGGCGGTGAAGGTGGCGGGGCTGTCACCAGGCTGGTGAGAAGGTCAAGCCCGGCTGTTTGCGCTTCCTTCAGCGTTGCGCCGAGCTGGATCACGTGCTCATCCCGAGTCAAGGCGTCCGTGACCTTCTCCACCATGGTCCGCGCCTGCGGGGCGCGCTCGGGTGGCAGCTGGGCGAGCTTCTCGAACACTTGCCAGGCCGTGTTTGCCAGGGCCGCTGAAAGAGCTGCGGCGTTCTTCATGATCTCCCCCATGGCCGCGGCCGACGTCGCGATATCGGCCTGGGCTATCGTCCCCACCACAGCCTCTTTGTCCGCCCCAACGAGGCCATGCAGCAGGGCCAGGGAGGCCTGAGCCGTTTGCAGGCGGGGGGCGTCGCTCGCCTCGATGCCGAGGCGGTGCAGACGCTGACGGAGAGCTTGGCAATACTGCTCTACGGCAGAGCGGCGGCGGCCTGCTTCGACCTGGATATCGGCGACGAACTTCGCGACCCCGGCCGCCGTCAAGAGCGGCGCGGCGACGACGCCCAGGATATCTGCCGCACGCTGGGCCGCCTCGCGCCAGAGGTCTTCGGATGGGAGCGGCTGCTGACGTAACTCCAGGTCGTCATCGAGGTTGTCAAGCTGGGGCTCGACGGGGTTGCCATACAAGGAGAAGCTGAGATCGCACTGCCACGCAAAGCACAGGATCACCAGGTTCTGAAGATCTTTGGGCAGCCCCATCGCTGTCGGCTGATCGATCCAGGCTCGCAGGCGCCGCACGGTCAGGCTGGTCACCCCCTCCTCCGCCTGCTTGCGGAGGAACCGGCTCTTCCACTCATCGCGCAACACGAAGTGGGTCTCGCCCATATCGCCCAACTGCAACGGCACGGCGATGCGTCGCACCTCCTCACGGGCGGAGCGCTCCACTTCGACCCGGCCGTCGCGCGCTTGGGTGGCCTGCCGGACGACGTCCAGGACGCGTCGGAGCGACGGACGCCGCACCTCCGCCGCCCCAAAGTCCGGGTGGGTGGGGAATTGATGCGCGAGTGCCTGCGCGAACAGATGCTCCAGGGCATCCTTGAGATTCGCCCCCACCGGCGGCTGCAAGGTAAGTGTATGGTTCAGCGACAGGAAATGCTCGTCGAGGTCATGGGAGCTATCGACCGCCTCTCTGTACATCGTACTGACGCCGTAGGCCGCCAGCATGTAGTTGCGCAGGCGCTGCCGCATCTGGTCACGCTGATTCTGCAGCAGCACACGCGCCTGCTCGCGCTCGACCTGCGACAGATGGCCCCCATACTGGCTGAGGTTATGCCCCGACAGGACGTGGTCGAGCAGCACCAGGCGGCCGAGATCCTCCATGGCACGCGGGGTGAAGAAGGCGGGCAGCCACACCAGGCAATGGGAGGACTCACCGCTGTCCTGAAATTCCTGCACCCTGGCACGATCATCCTTGGGGGTATAGCCCTCGCGGTCGAAGGGGAAGTCGATGATGAGGCGCCAAACGTCTTGTGCCTTGAAGCTGTCCAGCGATAACTCGCGCACGTTGCGGAAGAGGATCTCGCAGGTACGCGTGGTGCCACGCCAGAGCATCTCGTAGCGTGGCGGCAGCAGGCCGTCGTCTTCCCCGATCCCGATCTGCTCGTATAGCAGGCTGCGGGCCTTCTGAATGCGGGTGCCGTAGGTATCGAAACTCTGGGCATTGGCCAGGATGCCCTCGGTATCGACCCCCACGATATGCAGGGAAATGACGGGATTCGGGCCGCCGTCGGAGATCTTAATTTCGCCGATCTGCGCCGCCCAGTTGCGACATTTGTGCAGGACGATTTGGCTCTCCTGCCCCGGAATGGGCGAGCGCACGGTGCCATGGTTCAGGGCCGCCAGACGCGCCGGGGTGAGGGCCCGCAAGGCCTCCACCTCGGGCGCCAGGGCCGAGAGGATCAACGTTTTGAGCAGGCGGTCGTCGTTGTGAAACCGTCGCACCACGGCCGGGTCCGCACGTCCTTCTTTGATGTCCTGCGCCGTGACGCCGTGTTCCTGTTCGAGCATCGGCAAGAGCTTCTGGCGGTAGAGCTTTTTGGCGTTGTCGAAGGTGATCTGCATGGCCTGCGTGAAGGGTTCGTCCCCTGCGACAATGACATCGAACAGATCGCCCACGGGGACGACATCGCCGAGTTCCAGGCTCTCGCGCTGGTTGACCAGCAATTGCAGCATGAGCTTCAGGGCGGTTCGCTCGCGTTGCAGCAGGGCGGAGATGGCCACCAGGGTCTGGACCAAGGCGGGGCTGAAGGGGTAGACCTGCCGAAACATGTCCCGATCGCCGGCACGCGTCAATAGAACGTTCAGCACCTCCTCTCGGACGCGGGCGGTCTTCTCAAAGGCCTCCTGGAGTTGCCGCGCCGCCTGGGGAGATTTGGGCCGCAGCAGCCGCTTTTCGACGATCGCCGGCAGGTTGCGGTCCTCGAGGGTGATCTCGTCGAAGCGGGCCTCCCACCACTGCAAGATGTCGGCAAACCCCAGTTGCTCGGCGCCCGGCAAGTGGTCGCCGACCAGCTCGCGGAGGTCCCGCTGCCGGGCGATGAAGCTGACGATGGGGATCGGCCGCTCGGCCGTCATGGCCTCGACCAGTTTGGCCACTTTCTGACCCTCGCGGTTGATGAAGGCCAGGTCGGCGGCGTGGCTGGCGAGCCATAGAATCAGCTCGTCGAGAAAGAGGATGACTGCGTCGTAGCCGAGCGCCTGGGCGTGCTTCGACATGATCGCCAGGCCCTCGTCGAGGGCGACGAAGCCCCCGTCCCCAGTGGCCGCGAGTTCGCGGGCTGCTTGAAAAAAGCTATCCACGAGATCGCCGACCAGCCGGATGCGCTCGTCCGACGTGGGCGGCGCCTCTATCGCCGCTTCGAAACTCTCTGCATCCCAGCCGCCGCCGAGGCTCCCCCAGCCGCTCGCGTCATCCTGGCCGCCGCCCAGTCGGGCAAAGAAAGCCTCATCGCCCATGGCCGTGCGCAGGCGACGCGCATCCTCGAACAGGCGTTCGGCGCGGTAGAAGCCCGGGGTGGGCGCTTCGGGGTGGAGTTGCCGGACGTGCTCGGCGTAGTGGCCGAGGACAGCCGATTCGAGGCTGGTGGCGCCGATCATGTGGTAGGGCACCACGAGGAACTTGCGCCCCGCGGTCCAGGCATTGTGCTTGCTCACCACCGAGGCCAATTCGGGGATGGAGCGCGCCGCAGCGTGATGCTGCAACAGCAGCGTCAACACCGCCATGAAATGGCTCTTACCGCTGCCGAAGCTGCCATGCAAGTAGGCGCCTTTGCTGGTGTTGGATTCCAGGGCGCTCTTGATGAGCGACAAGGCGCGGTCGAAACAGAGCGCCAGTTGCGGCGTCACCACGTAGGTGCGCAGGGTGTCGGCCGGACGCCTGATCCCCTCGGTCAGCCGCAAGACGAAATCGCCCTGGTGCACTTGCGTCGGGATCTCGAAGATGTCGCTGATGAGGGTCATGGCTGGTCTCTCACGTTTCCTTGGCTGCGGCGGTCACCTCTGCATCAGTAAAATTGATCATTTCCAGGAGGATACCGCGTTCCCAGGCTTCCTGAGCCTGGCGAAGTAGGGCTTTATTCACAGTGGCAGCGAGATACTCTTCTCCACAATTATCACAGATTTGCGCCGGCACTCGCTTCACCACCACCGTCGTTTGATCCCGCTCTAGGACAATGGTTGTATAACCAGCCGTCGTCATGCCGTTCTGGCAGATGGCGCATTTCATGACGTCCTCCGAGAGAAATCGTCCGTCCACTTAAGCGGGTCTGGCTCATAGGCCATAATGATAACGAGTTTGCGCTCGCCGAAGTTCATTCCAACGACTACATGTAAGGGTCGGCCTTGAGATGTTCGCCCACTGATCAAAACACTGGGTAAAGGCAAGTCTCTGTCATAGCGTTCACACGTGTCCATCCTCCCCTTCCCCCGGTGTGGGGGAAGGTTGGGATGGGGGGACTGTCAGAGTGTGGCCCCCACCTGTATTCTCCCCCGCCAGGGGGGAGGAAGGTGAAAAAGGCCGCTCTGGAGCAAAGGTCTGCCAGGCATCAAATCCTTGGGTCGGAATTTCAAAACTCAACATCCTCGACTTGACGGGTTTCGATCGTCAGCGGAAACCCGCGTTCCGCACGCACTTCGAGACAGAGATTGATGGCATCTTTGACGTTCGCCAAAGCTTCCTCCCTCGTAGCCCCTTGGCTGACACACCCCCGAATGGCAGGACATTCGGCGGTCCACACCCCATCCTCATCACGGTCAAGAGTGACAGTATACCTCATCGATTCCCTCTCCAAGGCCTCTTGTCATCCATCCCGATAGTCGGGATTCTGCTCTTTAATCGCAGCTAAAGAGTACTCAGGCTCATCAGTACGGTAGGCCTTTTCTCGAGCTCTCTGGGATAAGTATATCCAATCGTCATGTTCACCTTCACGAAGTTGATTCGTCCACATAATTAAAATCCAAGGCGAAATCGGAATTCTTAGTGCCGCAGCTTACAGCTGTTCCCATTCCAACATGTCAATACCTGCTTGTCGGAGAATTTCCTTGAGCAAATTCTGGCCAATATCCTCTCGATGAGGGTTAGGAATGCGCAGCCTCAGATGGCCTTTGACCATGAATTGGTGTTTTCCTCCGGAGTATGGACCGAGAAACCCGAGTTGTCGCAAATAACGAATCAACTCCCGACGTTTGATGGGGCCAAATCGCGGCATTAGGCGACTTCTTGAACGTTCAGTGTGAGTCCATCAATGTCTGGGAGCTGATGTCCCAGCCTGAGACCGAGGACGATCCACTCCTCCAGCGCTTCTTGTAATTCCTCTCGACAGGCTTCGAGGGTGTCTGCATTGGCCCACACGCCCTGCAGGCCCTCGATTGTACCAAGGTATCCTTCGCCATTGGGCAAAATCTCATAGTGGGCTTTGCGCATGGCCGCATTGATATAGGCGGTTAACATCGCTCTCCCTCCCGCCGTTGGGCGTTCATGTGTACACCTTCATTGCGGTAACGCACGCCTGCGTTGCCGCCGCGCATGACGGATGGTCGGCGGCGTCCAGCGTTCGAGATCGTCGCGCGTCAGTCCATGCTGGTGGAGCTGGCCTTGCAGGAAGACGTCGAAGAAGTCCCCCATGCGCTCGTTGAACTCCGGGTCGAGGTCGTTATGCCACTGTTGCAGCCAGGGGATCAACTCGGCCAGGCCAGCCAGTAGGGGTTTCAGGCGTTCCACCGACCAGCCTTCCTGCGCCGCGACTTCAGTGTACCAGGCAGCCAGCGCCCGCGCCTGTTGCAGATGATCCCAACCGGCCCAGGCGACGATGAGGGTCGGATCGGCATCGCGTGCACAGAACGGATAGCTGATGAAGCGTTCCTTCGGCACATCGAGCGGGCCGCGCAGGCGCCAGTAGGTGCTGTGCTGGAAGTCGGCGGCTGTGTACTTGGGCGGCGGCGGGATGTCGCCGACCTCCGCCCGCTTGCGACGCCGCTGCTCGTCGGCCAGGCGGGTCTGGAACTGCTCGGCCGTCTCGCCCGCGTGCTGATGCATAGAGGCAGCGACTTCGGCGTCGATGGCGTCCTCGCGGCGTTGTAACTGCCAGGTGCGCTCCCAGATCTCCCGCTTGCGCAGGCCTGAAGCTTTGTAACGCAGGACAGGCAGGAAGGGGACGGCTTCAGCCTCGACTAGCTCGGCGATTAGGGCATGTACATCGAACCCGGCATGGCCGCGATAGAGTTCCGCCACCTGCATGAAATCGACGTCGGTCTGCGCTCTGTCCGCCAAGGTACGCGTGCTTTGGAGCGAGAGTTCTGGCCAATAGGCGGCGCTCTCCAATCGGTCGAGGAGCCAGTTTCTGAGCGCCCGCCGTTCCTGCTCCTCCCAGGGCTCGGTGTTCCAGCGCCGCTTATATTCCGGGCGTTCGATGAGGTTGATGGACGAGTCGCCTTCGATCAGGGCGATGCGGCGCTCGACCAGGCGCTTGTAGTCCTCGGGCCAGTGCTCCGGCATCTCGGTGATCGGCTTCGAGCCGTGGCGCTCGAACCAGGTGGTCTCCAGTTGGCCCGCCGCCATCTGGCGCGCCATGACGATCTCGAAGGCGCGCTGGCCCAGTGCGATGGCTGGCGGTTCATGGGGCTGACCAGCGGCATCGCGGTAGCAGAGGTCCTGGTCGGTGACGCCGTACAGGGCGTAACAGCGCCAGTCGAGTTCTTCTTGCAGGGCGATCATGCGACGAAGGATGGCCTCGGCCGTGGCCTTGTGTTCATCGAGAGCGGCTCGGGAGAGCGGGAAATGTGCGGCCAGCTGGGCGGGCAGGTGTCGCTGGCGCTCCTGGGCCAGGCGATCGAGTTGAGCGGCGAGGTCCAGCGGTTTTTCCTGGGTCACCGGAAACTTCAGCAACCCTGTGGCGGTGAACTCATAGAAGTTCTCAAATGCTACGGTCGTTTGACGCGCACCTCGGTCGTCGACCGTGCTGCCCTTGTTATGGAACACCTGCTTCATCCAGAAACACGCGGTCGAGCTGTTGAGCAGGCCAAGCAGCGCCAGGTGATCGTCCTCGGTCGAGCCGGGCGGCAATTTGATGATCGGCGCTGAGCGGTTGAAAACCTTTCCGCCGCGGTCGAGGACGAAGTGGTTGTGCGTGGCCACAAAGGCGAAGGCTACGGACAGCGGGGTGCGGAGTTTCGCTGGGTATAACTCCTGATACTCGTACCAAGTTAGTCCTCGCTCGATCATGGGGGTTCCAAACCGCTTTCGTCGGGATATTGCTGCACGAAAGGGCCAGAAGTATCTGAAGGTATTTAGCAAATCTTTCAGGTTCAACAATCGAAAATCATTATCGTACAACCAAACGACCTGCTCGCTCTCGACTGTCCAATCTCGTACCAGATCACCTATTACGAGGGGTTTTGTTAATTCGACACGGAGCCTCTCGCAAGTATCAATATTACCCAGTATAAACAGTGCATCCTCCCCAGTGACGGCTGTAATCCCGATAGCATCTACGTGCGCTGAAAGGTCAGTTATGGCATTCGTCTCGATGAGTTGCTTTAAGCCAACAGCCCCGCCGCCGCCAATGCTCCACGGATGCCTAGAGAATGTCACCCTGGACACATCCGTCACCGTCACGAAATCCGTTTGCGTGCCGCTCCGGTCTATGTTCGCCACGATCGACCGCCACACCTGGCCTTGGGCCGGATCAGCGGGCGTACTTGGTTCGCCCCGAATGCCCAGCACCGCCCGGACTTCACGGCCCACCGGCGGGCGATGGCGGCCAAACAGAATCACCGTCGGCGTGCCATGGCCGGGGATATAGGCTCCTGAGGTATCGATGACATGCGTCAAGTCGATGCGCGGGAAGAACTCCTCGATCAGCTTCTTCCCGAACTCGCGCTTCATAAACGAGTTGGCGGTGATCATGCCGACGTATCCGGCGGGCTTGGCGTCATGGCCGTACACGGCCAGGTCGAAGAAGCGCTCCGTGAAAGGCACCACGAGCGAGTATTTTTGATGACAGGTCGAGAAGCGCTCGCGATACTTCTGGCTGAGCGCGCGGTCCTTCATCGTGATGTACGGCGGATTGCCCACCACGGCATGGTACTGCTGCGCGAGAATCCGGTTCAGCTCAGGCAGGTCCTCCGTGCGGTAGGTATGTCCGCTGCCCGCCAGCCGCCGCAGGCGTTCCGGCTCATTGCCGAAGGGGAGATCGCCGAAGCGGCGACCGTGCAGCAAGCTATCCCCCACCGCGACATTGATCCGAAAGCCGGGTGCCTCCCGGAGCTTCTTGATCCCGCTGGCCTGCAACGCCGCCACCAGCAGGCGAAAGCGCGCGATCGCCACGGCATAGGGGTTCACATCCACGCCGTACACGGCGTCCAGGGCCCGCTGCACCAGCTCCCGCTCTGTCGTCCCCGGCTCGGCCCGATACCACTGGTCCAGGAGGCGCCGAAACGCGCCGAGCAGGAAATGGCCCGAGCCGCAGGCCGGATCGATCAGGCGCACCTCCCGCAGCCCAAACGTCTGGATGGCCGACTCCAGGGTGCGGTCGAGGATGAACTCCTCCACGAACTCAGGCGTCTGCAGCAGGGCGTAGCGTTTGCGCGCCTCGTCGGACAAATCCTGGTACAGATCGCCCAGAAAGCGCGTGTTCCAGGTGTCGTCGGTGAAATCGTGCACCAGCGCGCCGGTTTCCGGCACCACCTGCCGCCAGAAGCCGATCAGCGCTTTGGCGGCGTCGCCGGAGATGCCATACATCCAGAGGGGGTTATGCGGCGCATCGAACAGCGTGGCGACTGCGGGGAGCGTTTGTACCGTACGAAAGACATCGTAGAGGTAGTCGCGATCGGTGTCGGTGGGGGCCTTCTGAAAATAGCGCAGCTGACGGTCCGCCGCCTGCTGGCGCCGTTCACCGGGACCGGAGAGCAAGGCCTCGTCGACCAGGCCATTATCCTCCATGAAGCGCACGAACACACAGCCCAGCAGCCACGCCACGGCCGCCTGGGTGAGCATGCCGTCACGCCAGACCTCAAACGCCTCTCCCGTGCGGCCGGCCTGCCTGGCCGCGGCATGCTCGCGCTGCAGGGCGAGCCTCAGCTCCTCGAGGGCCTCCACCCGTTCGCGCAGGTCATCCTCCAGGCGCCGCAGCCAACGCTTGAGGTCGTTGAGGAGTTGCTTAGGATCGATCAAAGTACTGGGCTTCCTTTCTGATGTGATATGAAACGCGGCTTGTCAACACAAGGTTGGGCACTATAGCTTATATAATTGTCTTTGTTGTCCTGTGCTTTTGAGGATCAAGATACCTGTGCTTTCGCTTGGCTTAGGTATTCAAGAATCTCCTGCTCCCTTCTCTGTAATTCCAGCAAAATTGGCTCCGACATCAAGCGATATTCCTCCTGAGTGTGGACCTGGCGTGCTGCCAGTAATACTTTCTGTAAGTTCCTGATACCTTGTTGTGCTATTTCAAACTGCTCATCGTTCTCGATCATGATAATCTGATCTCCACGATACCTCGACGCTTGAAATCTTTGCCCACTTGATAGGTATCTAACCAAAGAGCAAGTATGCCCGCGTCTATAGAGGCTTTCGTCCAAAATACATCCGCATGAAATCGCAGTCTCGCATCGGTGTAGTCGAACAACACCCGCGATTTTTCGGGCAGCGCATCAACCGTGAAATCCCCTGTCATCACGAGGAGTATATCTAAATCGTTCGGGGATTCCTTACTTGTGACAAAGCTCCCCCACAGAAAGGCGCGGTGCAACCGCTCCGTAGATTTTGCCACACCTAACAAATTCTGCAATTGTTCGCCTAACCAGCGGCGGCGTGCCGAAGAGGTCGCAAACCGCACCAATACTTCTTCCTCTGTCGCCAGGTGGATGCCTTCCGGTAAGTTGCCGTCCTGGTTAAGTTCAGGGAGCATCCAAAGCTCCGCGTCCTAGCCTATATCTTACGTCTCCCGGAGGGAGAGGGAGGCTAAAATGTACATATATACGCATACCATTCTACAAGCGATCGGCATACTCCAGCCAGGCCTCGGGGATGCGGACCCACTCCGACACGTGGATCACCGGCACCGGCTTGCCGTCGAGGACGGGCAGGTGGTGTTGCTCATCCGAGGCTATGAGCACGAGAAAACCCGGTGCAGCGTGCCCCTGCGCGCCGGCGTCGCGGAGGCGTTCGAGCAGTTGGATGTGGTCGTAGCGCGCCAGCAGCCCCGGATACACTAACAGCACCGGGCCAGTGGACGCGAACAGGGCTTCTTCGACAGCGGGCATAGATCGCCGCACCAGGGTTTGCAGGCGGCGCCAATCTGGGCTCTCCCGCGGGGCGGCGTCGGCCTTCAGCACCACCTCCCACTGGGCGCCAGCGGCCTCGGCGGTGGCCTTCATGGCTTGAATCAGGAGGGCTTCCAGGTTGACGCGCGTGACCGGGAAGCGCCGGAGGATCTCCTGTTCGGCGCGCAGCAGATGACGAGGGGCGACAGTTAACACCAGGAAGCGGCGTTCCGCCACGGCGTTGGCGATGCGCCCTTGGAGGGTGCGAGCCGCCTCCGCATCGGGCGATGTGGATAGATCGTCTGGGGGGTTTGTGGGCCAGCGCGGCACAGTTGACGGACCCGAGGCCGCATCCGACACGACGGATTGCGGACGGTAGCCGCCCTGTCCGTCTGCGATCGAGCTGTCCCAGACCCAATCAAGCCCCGCCTCGCGGAGCAGTTCATCGAGCACGGGCGGGTCGGGGATCGGCTCCGCTTCCGGGTAGCGGCTGGCGATGCGCTGGCGCACCTGCTGGGCCGTCAGGGATTTCGGACCCAACAACGACCCGACCCCCAACTTCAAGGCGCGCGCCGCCGACATTCGGCGCGGATACAGCTCCAGACGGCTGGAGAGCGATGCCGTCTTCGAGGCGGCGACGGCCAGGCGGAGGAGGCGATCGGCCGGCAGCGTCGGATCGCCTTCCGGCGGCGGCTCGTTCTGCAGCTCCTCCACAACGCGGGCTGGCGTCAGCAGCGGGTCGGCGGCGGCGAGTTGGTCAGCCTTCAGGCCGAGGCGCTCGGCGTATTGGGCCCGCGCCGCCGCTGCCCCCTGGTAGTAGTCGGCCAGGCTGGAGGTGGCCACGGCGAAGACGCGCCACTGGCCGCGATACAACAAGTAGCGGGCGCTCTCCCGCGCCATCTCCGTCTCCAGCGCGGCATATGCGATGGCGGCGGCCAACCGCGAGCGTTGGGGCTCATCCGAAGTCGAGCCGCGTGCCGCCAGGATCGCCACGCTGAGTTCCTCCGCCGTCGCCACGCCGCCGTGTTTGTCGAGGATGGCGGCGACGTCGTCCCGGAGCGCCGTCATCCAGGCTTGTTTCGCCCAGTAGGCGCGGGCGCGTTGCAGCACGACTTGCACGACTGCACGGTCAACGCCGAGCCGTGCCGCCACGTCTTGCTGTGCCCCCCATGCGGCACCCATGCCATTGCCATCCAGTCCGAGAAACGCCGTGAGGATGCGCCGGTCTGCATCGTCGAGGCGGCGAGGGATGGCCCGACGCATGAGCAGATCGACGCTGAGCCAGCGGGGATCGGCCCGCGCCTCATCCAGCTCCGGCTCTTCCAGTCCCAGCGCCAGCGACTGGTCATTGCGTTCGGCAAAGCGCTGCGCCACCCGCTCGGCGAGGCCACGGATGTCTTTGATGGTCTTTTGTCCCAAACCTTGATTGCGGTACAGGCGGATGCGTGGCAGCCGCAGTAATTCGCCAACGGTCTGCGCCCCGATGCGCGTCAGGGCGTCGAGCAGGCGGGGGCTGAGCCCTAGCGCCGATAACGGCGTGTCCTCTGTGGCTGCCGCCAACGCTGCTTCGAAATCGATCTCCCCGCCCTGGTCAGTCTCAGTGAGGGGGCGATCCACGGACGCGAAGATGTGCCGCCACCACCGCAGCATCTCCTCGGCATGATCGAAACGGCGGCGATGATCGCTGTGCAGGGCTTTGGTGAAGAACGCCGTCAGATCCTCGCGCACCGCGGGATCGAACAGCGCGCTGTCGATCGACACTTCGCAGTCCAACATGGCGGGGTCCGAGGCGCCATCTCCCCAAATCGGTAGTGTACCGGTCGCCATCTCGTACAGGGTCATGGCCACCGCAAAGCGTTCGGCCTGGAGGTCCCAGCGTGGCGGTTGGCGTCGTCGCAGGAACGGATCCAGGTACGGGGGCGTCCCGGCCCGGATGTTTTCCACGGGCGTATTGGCGAGCGAGAAATCAAACAGGATGAGCGTCAGCCTCCCGGCCGGCGTCTTGCGGACACCGATGTTATCCGGCTTGATGTCGCGGTGGGAGATGCCGTGCTGCTCCAGCCAGTCGGTCACCACCAGCAACTCTTCCCCGAAGCGTTGGAGGAGATCCAGCGACAGCCGACCCTCGGCGCGGAGGCGTTGGGCCAAGGTGTACGCCCCGGCTTTGGTATCCACGCCGGCCACCGCCATGAACAAGGCGGCATGGCCGCTGACCTCGGTCTGCTCATAAAGCTCCACGATGTTTGGGTGCCGTAGCTGGCGCAGGATCTGGCCTTCTTCCCCCAGTCGGGCGTTCAGACTCGGCTCCAGCGCCACTTTGAGCACGCCTTCTCGGCCGTGGCACTCGACCAGCAGGGCGACGCTCGTCGAGCCCTGTCCGAGACGCCTTTTCACCACGAAGCCGCCTTCTAAACGGTCATTGGGGCGTGCCTCGAGGGGATGAATGGTGTCTTCAAGGGCGGGCGTCGTGAGTTCCGCCTCGACACGTCCCAGCACCTCGAGAAAGGCTTTGACGCTCTCCAGGCGATCTTCGACATTGGGGCACGTGCTGGACCGAATAAGCTCCTGTAACTCCTCGCTGGCGCCGTCCATCACCTCGGAGATATGCAGGCCGTGGCCCTTGTAGCATTTTTGCTGGAGTTCCTCGATGCTCGTGGCCGGCGGTCGCCCGGAGAAGATGTGGTATGCCACGGTACCCAGGGCAAAGATATCCAGCTTGGGGGCATCGAATGCCGTCCCAGCAATGGCTTCCGGCGCCATGTAGAGCAGGCTGTGTTGATCGCCAAAGAGGGCGAGAGCCATGCCGTTGTCGCTCGGATGGCCGGTGCTGGTGGTTGAGACGCTCTCCCGCCGCGCGGTCTGCCAGTCGAAGATCTTGATGCGCGGTTGTGAGCCGGTCGGTGCCGTGATCAGAATGGTCTGGGGGCTGAGCGTGCGGTGGTAGAGCTGGTGTTCATGGGCGTATTGCAGGGTCTCGGCGATTTGCCGCACCAGCTCCAGGCGCATGCCGATATCCAGTGTTCCCCCGTGTTGGCGCAAGAACAGATCGAGGCGCTCGGCCGCCGGGTCGTGCTCGAAGATCAACGCCGGACCGCGCTCGTGCTCGGTGAAGCTCTCGGCCTTCAGGATGCCGGCGTGGTGGACGCCTTCCAGCACCAGGTATTCACGTTCCGCCGCCTGCCGCTGCAGCGTGCGGTTCGCCTCTGTCGCGTGCAGGGCGTGGGGATAGATGCGGACGCGCCGCTTGATCCTGGCAAACCTGACATGCGTGGCCTCCCAGTCCTGGTACACATCGGTTTCCGCCAGCAACCGTTCCAACATGTAGTCGCCAACGCGACGGGCTCGCTGCGATGGTCGAATGCCGGCTTGCTCCATGGCCCGCGCCACCGCCTGTGACAGACGCCGATCGATCTGCGGTGCTGGGGCTCTCTCCCCGCGCCCGACGGCTTCGACCGTCCCAAGCAGGACGGCTATGATGTCGGGCGTGCTTTCTGGCTGAGCACCTTGGCGCAGATATACACCATGGCGCGCCGGGCCTGAAAGCTCACAACGCAGCCCAGGGGCTGAGAGGAAAATGAGCGGCTCGATATATGGCGCGCGGCTATGGCGGAGGGCCTGTTGATGCTGTAACAGCGACTTCAGCTTCTTGGCCTTGCGGTTGGCTAACAGGAGAGGATTATCTTCGGTATGCCGGCGGCCGTCGTGGCTCCAGGTCCAGGTGCCGGCGTCGCCCGAGACCTGACCGGGACGGCTTTTGATTTCTACTAAGTAGACCCGGTACAGCGAGACAACCAGGAGATCGACTTCATTAATACTACCGTCTTCGGCGATGAACTCGAAGTTCGACCAGGCGCGAAACGGCTCCTGGTCCGGCAGCTGTTCGCGCACGTACGTCAAGGCCTCCCGCTCCCAGGGGAAGGCTGGATCAGCTACTGCGATCCAGCGTTGCGACATCATGCTTGAACGCCCCTCTGGATACAGGCGATGCCACAACATTTTGCTTGGTCAACATGCTTTAAGGACCGATGCCCACGGCATAAGGTGATGGGACGATATGCAAAGCTCCCTGGAACCATCCACCGATTAGGAGGCCGTTGCCGCTGACTAGAGCAGTTTGCCATGGTACGTATGGCTTCTGGATGCCCGCTTTCGCGGGCATGACCTCTTGATCGTCATGCCCGCCCCCGTGGCCACGAAGGCAGACTGCGGCGGGCATCCAGTGTCTTGGCTCTATCCATACACTCGAATGAAATCCGCTCTAGGGTTTTACACTATACCGCGCTGGCGTTTCGGCTACCCGCCCCTCCTTGACCAGCTTCGCTAGGTGCGTGGCGACATTCTGCTCGGCGCCGCGGCGTAAGCCCGCCGGCAGGTCGGCGGGGTAGACGTCGCGGGTGATTTCCTCGACCGTCGCCAGCCCCTTGGCCAGGGCGCTCAGGATCTGCTGCTCGCGCTCGTGGCGATGGTCCATGTACCAACGCACCAGTTCCGCACCGCGCGGCGGCGGTACGACGGGGCCATGCCCTGGGCAGATGGTGTCGTGGGGATACCGCGTCAGCAGCTCCAGCGATTGCATGTACGTCGCCAGGTCACGCACCGTGGTGGAGGAGGCGCCTAGAATGCAGTCGCCGGTGAACAGGATGCGCTCGTCCGCCAGATGGAAGCTGACGTGATCGACCTCATGCCCGGGCGTGAACAGCGCCCGTAGGCTCACCCCGCCGCCGGTCTGGACCTCTTCTTGATCGGCTAGCGCTTGTACGGCTCCCTTTCCCACCATGCTCTCCAGTTGCTGCACGAGCTTGGGATGACAGCGCACGGGCGCCGGCATGGCGTCGTAGATGCGGTCCAGGCCGCCGATGTGATCGTGGTGGCTGTGGGTGAGCAGAATGGCGGTGATTTTCGGACGCCCCAGCTCCTCATAGTACCGCAGGATGCTCTGCGTCCACTCGCGCTGTTGGTCGCCGGTGTCGATGAGGGCCATGCCCTCACAGGGATCCCCCACGAAATAGTTGTTGCTGCCGCCGGGGTGGAAGGCCGCCCCGTCGTCGATGTGCATCACGTAGACATGCTGAGACACTTGCATCACGCACCTCGAATCACCGTTGGATGGCGTCAAACTCGCTGCAGATCACCGCGCGTCAAAGACGCGGAAACACTCTTGGTAGCGCCGCAGCACTGGGAAGACAGGCAGCAGCTGTCGCTTATGCTGGTTCGAACATCGGCAGGGCGATCTCGCCCTCGCCCTGATCTTCCCAGCGCAGCTTGACGCGCATGCCGCAGTGAATGTCTTTGATAGGGTCTTTGACGCCGACGATGTTGGTCATCATGCGGAAGCCTTCGTCGAGGTCCACATACGCCACCGCATAGGGTCCCAGTTCGGCGAAGGCCGGGTGTCGGCTTTGCATGATGACGCTGAAGGTGTAGACCGTGCCCTGCCCTTTCGAAACGCGCCGCGTGGTCTCCCCCGAGCCGCATTTGGGGCAATGGGCTCGGGGATAGAAGATGACCGCCTGGCACTTGTTGCAGGTCTGATAGGTCAACTCGTGGCGCTTGGTCGCCTCCCAAAAGGGTTGGGTGTCAGGTTCGGGGAAACGTGGTTGCGGTCGCTTCGCTGGCATGGCTATCTGTCTCCTCACTCATCACTTCGCACTGGCCATCTGGTATTAGTCCGCCGCCAGAATCGTCACCGCCGTGGCATGCCGCGAACCGAGCTGGCCGCCGTTGCCGACCGCCACCGCGAGCTTGGCATCGCGCACCTGTGAGGTGGATTCGCCGCGCAGTTGTCGGGTCGCCTCCAAAAGTAAGAAGATACCGCGTTGCCCGGGGTGATTCGACGACAGGCCGCCGCCATCGGTGTTCAGGGCCGGCTTGCGGGGGTCGTCGAAGGCCAGATGGCCATCGCTGACGTACGCGCCGCCTTCGCCCTTCTTGCAGAACCCCAGATCCTCGATGAGGCACATGACGGTGATGGTGAAGGAATCGTAGGCCATCAACACGTCGATTTCCGCCGGTGTGACCCCGGCTTCCCCAAAGGCGATGGGGGCCGCCTGCGCGCCGGCGCTGACGGTGATGTCGCCGTTGTTCTCGCGATACTTCGTGGCCTCCCCGCCGCCGATGATCCACACCGGCTTCTTGCGCGTATTGCGTGCCACCTCGGGGGAGGCGATGACCACCGCCCCGCCGCCGTCGGACACCATACAACACTCCAGCAGCCGCAGCGGGTAGGCGATCAGGCGCGATTCGAGCACATCCTGGACGGTGATCTCGCGCACCCCGACGAACTCCAGATCGGTCATGGCCTTCACCGCCTCGGGGTTGCGCATGGCGTGGCGCCGCGTCACCACGGAGATGGCGGCGAATTGCTCATGGGTCGTGCCGTACTGGAACATGTGGCGGGTCTTGACCATGGCGTAATTGCCGATGAGCGTCAGGCCCCAGGGGTCTTCCATGTTATTGATGGGCGTGGCGGGGCCGACCCCCGTGGCGCCTGCGGTGCCGATGGCGCGCCGATCGGAGTGTGCGGTGGAGCCATATGTCAGCAGAGCGACGCGGCATTTGCCGGCGGCGATCATGGTGCGGGCATGGTTGGCGTGGAACTCGAACGAGCTGCCGCCGACGTAGGTGGTATCGATGATGCGGGGTTTGAGGCCGAAATATTCAGAAATTCCCAGGCCGCCGATGCCTTGGTCGCCGCCGGTGTCATACACGGCATCGACATCGGCCCAGGTCAAGCCAGCGTCTGCCAGGGCTTTGGCGGCGCTTTCCGCCTTGATTTGCAGGGAACTCAGGCCCGGGGCTACCCGCAAGGGGTATTCGTAAATGCCAACGATCGCGGCGTCTCTTTGCTGCGGCATAGGCGACTCCTTTCTCGACGGTACTCAGGCATGGCCGACGACAACGCCGCCACGTTAGCATACCGACTGACGGCGGTCAACGTTCAGTCGCAGGCCACCCGCGCCATTTTTTGGCGGTGCGAGGCCTTCTCTGGAGGCTTCGCAGCACAGGCTTTTGGTTGATGCTGGAGGGCGAACATCGTGCTCCCGGCGTGGCCCTGCTGGTGCGCTCACAGGCAGAAGTTCAACGTGTCTGTTTGGCTTCCCTCACCCCGGCCCTCTCCCGGCGGGAGAGGGGGTTTGAACTCGACGCATGACTTTGACGGGCAGGGTTTGAGTGGGGAGAGGCGGAGGGTGGTCAGATCACTTCGGCGTTGACGCGCTGGCCTCAGACGTGTATAGTCGCGCGCATGCGTATCGGCATCGTCTCCGACACCCATTTGCCCAACTTAATTCGTGACCTCGACGAGCTCGGACCAGAGCCGGCCCGGTTCTTCGCCAGCGTGGACTTGATCCTGCACAGCGGTGACCTGACCTCGCCCATGGTGCTGGATTGGCTGGAGCAGTTCGCCCCCGTGCTGTGCACCACCGGCAACAATGACCCGATCGCCGATCAGCGCTGTCAAGAGCTACAAATACTGGATGTGCATGGCTGGCGCATCGGCATGGTGCACAGCCTGCGCCGCGGCTTCCGTCCCATGGCGGAGCTGCTGCAGCTGTTCCCCACGCCGGTGGACATCATAGTGGCGGGGGACACCCATCAGGAAGTCCTGCAATACCGCGATGGCGTGGTCGTGCTCAACAGCGGCAGCCCGACGTTTCCACACCATAAAGATCTGCGGCTGGGCACGGTGGGCGTGCTCGAATTAGCCCCCGACCGCCTGCAAGCCGAGATCGTGCTCCTCGGCCAGACGCCGGGCAAGCCGAATCCCGGCACACCCGCGCGCCTCGAACTCCAGCGCTCTTCGGGACCGTCGGCCGACACCCCCTAAGCACCGCTTACCCCGGATGTTCGACCTGACAATCACCCCGCAGCACGGTCCCCTCTCCCGCCGGGAGAGGGCCAGGGTGAGGGCGGCTGGGCACCCAGATTCTGGCCAAGCCAATTCCGTGTGGGAAAACGCGTGGAGCCTCGTAGGAGGGAGCCCCTCACGGTCGGTGGGCTGTCTGCAACCCGTTGACGGCAGCGCAGCAACGGGCATCAACGGCGCCGCTGCTGAGCTGCCGCCAGGGCCTGCAGAACGGGGATTTCGTCGAGTTTGTCGCCCAATTCGTCCCACAAGATGCCGGTCGGGCGGGGATAGGGGCTGGCTGTTGGCACCACCCCCTCAGGGGTGGCGAACCAGTTCAGGGAGATGTCGTGCGCCGTCATCTCGATCACCCCATCGGGGACGACCTGCAACGGATGCACGGTAGTGACGATCGGCGTCTCGGCGCCGATGATGCCGGCCTCGCGGCCGAGGGCGTATTCCAGGTCGGAGTAGCCGCCGCCCTTGCCGAGCCGAGCCCCATCCTTCGCCACCGCAACCGATCCGGCGACGATGAGGTCAATGGGCATCATCTCCTCCAGAGCCACCGGCTTGCCCATGGCAAAGGCGCCTTGAATGCTGCTCGCTGGCCACAGGGCCTTGGGTCCGAGCACGGCGGGATCGAGGGCGATGAACGGTTGCAGTTCGCGCAGGCGCGGCACCGCCATGTAGATGATCTTGCCCGCCTGCAGCGCGGCATAGCGCACGGAGCGTTGGGGGGCGTCGGGGTTACACTTGAGAGCGCGTGCCTGCCGCCAAACAGCCAGCGTGGTGAGGTGCTGGGCCGCGGCTTCGGCGCCGATGAAGTTGGGGATCCGCCCTTGCGCGCCAGGGAAGCGGGCCACTTTCTGCGTCGTCAATGTTCGCCAGATGTCGTCGCGCAGAGTCTGTTTCGCGATCGTCATCGGCCATACCCCCATACGAGCCAACATCCCCGCCGCCCCCTGTCTTTCCCCTGCAGGCCCAGGTGCCTGATCCCTCCTCCCCTCACCCTCTCTCCTGATAGGGGCTCACAAGGGTGGTTTCCTCGCATATAATTCTAACCCGAGTGCATTGCTCCCTCTCCCTTCGGGAGAAGAGTGGGGTGAGGGCGGGTCCGAACTGGTCCACGCCGCCAACTTCCCTCACCCTATCCCTCTCCCGGCGGGAGAGGGAACCATTGGCGCCTTCCACAGCGTAACCCGGTGCCTGTCCCATCAAGGGGGAGAAGGAGAACAGCACCGAGGGCGGCGTCTGGTCCAAAAAAATCAGAGCTTGTGGGCTGTCCTCCCACACCGTGCTGGCAGGGTGAGAAGCAAGGCTCACGCCCGCGCCGGCGGCGCGAACGCCAAGAGGTCTTGCTCGGTTTCGCGACCGTTCAGAGCGACGCGCTTGCCATCTTTGATGACCGTGGTCAGGTGCCGGCTGTCCTGCAGCACCCGAATATCGGCGACCGGATCGCTATCCAGGATGATGACATCGGCCAACTTGCCGGGCTGTAGCACACCGACCTCGCCCTCCAACCCCACCACGAAGGCATTGTCGCGCGTGCAGGCGGTGATGGCCTCCAGGGGCGAATAGCCGCCGTAACGCACCAGGATCTCGGCCTCACGGGCATGCCATTTTCCGTACTGCATCAGCAATGAATTGCCGCTATCGGTGCCACACAGGATCTTGACCCCTAACGCCCGCGCCCGTTCCAGCATGCGCACGGCGCTGTCCCAATTGCGTTTGATGAGGTCGAGCTCGCGCCGGCCACGGCCGAACTCGTGTCCGACCTCCAGGGCGCGCTCCAGGAACGTCATGGTCGGCATCAGGCGCACCCCGGCCTCGGCCACCGCCTCCAGCTCGGGGTCAGTGGCCAGGTCGGCGTGCAAAATCCAATCGACCCCCGCCTCCGCCGCGGCTCGCGTCGAACCGGCGCCGCGCGAGTGAATGGTCACTCGCACGTTACGGCGGTGCGCCTCCTCCACGACGGCGCTGAGCTCGTCCGGCGCGATCGTCTGGGTATCGCCCCAAGTGCTGTCGGCCAGCTTGATGAAATCCACGCCATGCTTGCACTGCCGCCGCACCTCGCTGATCATCTCCGAGACGTTGTTCGCCAGCACGCCGATGGCGTGTTCCGGGGTGCCGACCCAGGAGGGCTCGTTGTCGATGATGCTGCCGTAGGTGACGACGAAGTTGCCGGCGCAGTGAATGCGCGGCCCCTCGATCAACCCAGCGGCGATGGCGTCGCGGACAGCCACGTCGATGAACCAGGTGCCGCCGGGGACGGCGAGGCTCGTCACCCCTGAGCGCAGCACCTGCTGGGCATTGCGTGCCGCCCGCAAGGCGCTGAAGCCAGGGCTGGTCGTGCCGCGCGCGCTGGACACACCGGACATCTGCGGGAAGCCGAAGGACAGATGGCAGTGGCCGTCGATGAGCCCTGGCAGGATCCACTGGCCTTCGGCGTCGATGATCTGCACACCGTCCCCATTGTCAAGATGGACGCCCGGCGGCAGCGGCCCGACGCTCTTGATGCGGTTGCCCTCGATGACGAGGACGTCGTTAGGTCGTGGCGGCGCCCCCGAACCGTCGATCAACGTACCGTTGCGGATGACGATGCTGCCTTGACTAGCCATGGCGCACTCCCCTTGCCGTCTACAACACCTCGACACGCCCCGTCAACAAGACCTGCACGGCCTGTCGGGCGATCTGCTGCGCCTGTGCTTGCAGCTCTTCCTCGCTGCGCGTCGACAACGGATGCGGCATATAGATCACGGGATAGTCCGGTACGCCCCACACCGTGGCCGTAGCCTGGGCGGTGGCGACGAAGTGGTCGGTGCAAATGGTGGCGGCGGGGATGCCAGCGCGGTCGAGATGGATGCCGTCGTGCACACTGCACGAGCTGCACGAGCCTCAGTCGCCGACGCCGACGATGACGAGATCGCAGGTCTTGGCTAACTCGTCGATCACCTGGGGGTCCGCCGGTTTCGAGGCCGAGGGCTTGCGGCGGCGGATGATCTCGGTGAAGCCATACTGCTTGTGCAAAATATCGGCGACGGCGTCCAACATCTGACCGGCCTTCGACTTGCTGTTGTCGAGCAGGCCCACGCGCTTACCAGCGAGGGATGTGAGCCGCGGCGCCAGGTTCGATTCCGCCACGTTCGCCTCGTTGACCGGACTGATCAGCACCAACTTCGGGATGCTTTCGGTTGGCATCATCGCTCCTCCCTTGTCGTCCCTGCCCTGCGGCTGCGGTTCAGCCGCAGCCATCTGGATCTATCGCTGCCCTGCACGCCAGGCGATGGGCCAGGTCACCGCCGTCGAGGAGACCTTAGGTCCCCAACTCGGGATGACGGCGCTCATCGCCCCTTCATGGCCTCCCGCGGCCACGATCATGATATCTTCCGCGCGCTCGACCACCGGTACGTAGCGTTGCTCATCGCCCGGCTGTGGCTCGCCAGGCAGGCCCCCGCCACGCTTCAGATCCGCGACCGTGCGCCGAGCCTGCTCGCAGAGATAGCGGCGGATATCCCGCTTCGACCAGCCGTGCCGGTGGATGGTGTGCATATGCTCGGCGGCGATGACCACCACCATCTCGCCCTGCCGCGTCCCGGCGGCCGACTCTCCTACGGACCCCGAGGTGGTCAGCGACATGCCCAGGCTCGACATGACATCGGCGATCGTCGTTAAGATCCCCTCCGGCGTGCGGCTGAGGGAATTCCGCACCTGTCGCGGGCCTTCGCAGGCGAAGACGGTGACGGCGCTCTGCTCGGGGGCGCATCCTCGCTCGACGTGCAAAGGCTCCCAGGGGCTGTCGCCGGCATTTTCCGCGATGCAATAAGTATATTTGCCGGGATGACCCAGGCAGGAGCGATCGAACAGCCCCGGGATGGCGCCGCAGGTGTTCATCAACACCAGGCGCACAGCGCGGCCGATGGTGGCGTTGGCCCGATTACCAGGGCCGAAGAGATTGTTGCGACAGTTGATCTGCAGATCCTCGACCACCGGGCCGTTGACGATGACCAGGATGGCCGAGCCCCCGAGGCTGGCGGAGGGGCCGACGAGGTTAAAGGCTGGCTGCAGCATGGCCTGTACCGCCGCCACCACCACGGGCGCATACTCCGGCAGGCAGCCGGCCATGACGGCGTTGGCCGCCACCTGCTCGACGGTGATCTGCCTGCGGCGCTCGGGGACCGCTCCCAAGACCTCGTCGCGCCCGCGGTCGAGCTGCGCGAGGAACGCCGCCACCCGCTCCTCGGTCGGCGGGATGACCGGCAAGCCATCGGTCCAACCTTGCTGGTAGCAATACTCGATCGCCGCAATCGGATCAACGGCTTCGCGTCCCGTCACTTCAATGGTGGCTTGTGTCATGAGCGAATCCACTCCTTCGTGATTTCAACAGAAAAGCCAGCACACCAACGCGCTCTCCGTCTGATCGGTTGCCCCGAGTGTAGCGACACGCTGCCGTCGTGTCAATGCCGCCGTGCCCTGGCATCGGTCGCCACGGATTCCGCTTGTACCCACCGCTATTTTTCTGTAGGCTCAGCGCACAACCAGGAGGAGGTATGGCGACAGCATCAAGCGCATAAGCGCCAAGTGAAGGCTCCCTCTCCCGCCGGGAGAGGGCTGGGGTGAGGGGAGCCCAGCCGGTGAGAGGCGTTTAGGACCGCCCTCACCCCTTCCCTCTCCCACGGGGAGAGGGGATAATCGGTGCCTGTCACGGCTTAACTTGGCACCTATCAAGGAGGGGAGGAATAAGAAAGAAGGACGGACGAGGAGGCCGTTGCTGGAGGGGGCGCAAAAAGGAGGACAGGTCGTGACGCACTACGATGCGATCGTGCTGGGCGTGGGCGGTATGGGCAGCGCGGCGCTCTATCATCTGGCCCGCCGCGGTCTGCGGGTCTTGGGGCTGGAGCGCTACAACATCCCGCACGAGATGGGGTCCTCGCACGGCCTGACGCGCATCATCCGCTTGGCCTATTACGAGCACCCGTCCTATGTGCCGCTGTTGCGGCGCGCCTATGAGCTGTGGCGCCATCTGGAACATACGGTGCAGGAACGCCTGCTGTACATCACCGGGTCGATCGATGCCTCCGCCGAAGACGGCGAGGTCTTCACCGGCTCAAAAGCCTCCTGTGAAATCCACCACCTCCCCCACGAGATCCTCGACCATGCCCAAATCCAAGCGCGCTTTCCAGGCTATCGCCTGCCTCCAGGCATCGTCGCTGTCTATCAACCGGATGGCGGCTTCTTGCTGGCCGAGCGCTGCGTCGTGGCCCACGTCATGGCGGCCCTCGATCTGGGAGCCGAGGTGCACGGCCAGGAGCCGGTGCTGGGCTGGGAACCGCGTGGCAACGGCGTGGCGGTGCAGACCGAGAGCCAGCGTTACAGCGCGGACAGGCTGGTCATCTGCGCCGGCGCTTGGGGGGCCAAGCTCATCCCCGAGCTGGCCGGGTTGGCGGTCCCCGAACGTCAGGTGCTGGCCTGGTTCCAGCCTCTGCGTCCGGCGCTCTTCCAGCTGTCACGCTTCCCGGTCTTCAACATGGCGGTGGAAGAGGGCCGCTATTACGGCTTTCCCGTCTACGGCATTCCAGGATTCAAGATCGGGCGCTACCATCACCTGGAGCAGCGGGTCGACCCGGACGACATGGACCGCCAGGCACACCGCCAAGACGAAGACGTTCTGCGCCGCTACACGGCGCGCTATTTCCCGGACGCTGCCGGGCCGACGATGTCGTTGAAGACCTGTCTCTTCACCAACACCCCGGACGAGCATTTCATCCTCGACCTCCACCCCAGCTTCCCCCAGGTCAGCATCGCTGCTGGCTTCTCCGGCCATGGCTTCAAGTTCTGTAGCGTCATCGGCGAGATTATGGCCGATCTGGCGCAGCATGGAGAGAGCCGGCATGACCTCGGGCTCTTCCGCCTTAAGCGTTTTCAGGCCTCATTCACCGGCGCATCGGCGTGAGATCGCACCCAGGGCCTTGATGTCCGCTCTCACTCCCTATGAAGGCGGACGCGCCAGGTGCATAGGCGCTAGGTTCAGGCTCCCTCTCCCTCCGGGAGAGGGGACGAAAAACCGACCGCAAAGAGTAGAGGGAGAGGGGACAATTGGGGTCTCCTACGATTGAACCTGGCACCTCTGCGCGCCGAGGGGGATGGCCGATCGCTCACCCCGACAGTCAGTCCTACCCCATCGATTCTGTTCAGTTTTTTTCATTATTGTTGACAGATGATCATCTGCTTTGTAGCTTGGGGGCGTCGTCAGCACCACACCGACGTGTCTCGGCAGCCTCATCTACCCCGCAAAATGCCTGGGAGACAGGAAGGAGGTGGCTTATGACGGAACCCCAAGCGCCCAAGACAGCCTCCTGGCTGCACATCCTCAGTGGTCTCATCATCGCCCTCATGCTCGCCGCGCTGCTCTATGCTAGCATTATCGGCCTCATCAACTTTCCACGCATCGGGGTGTAGCGCCATGTCCGACCGTGTCGAGATGGCTATCGTCGCCCTGGTCATGGCGGCGGCGGGTCTCATTCTCGTGGCGCCGGTGCTCGGGCGCAGTGGCGCGCCAGCCTGGGCAGACATCGTGATGCTGTTGGCTGTCGGGGCTGGCATTAGTGCCTTTGTGCTGGTGGCTATCTTCACCTTCCGCGCCGCCCGCCGCCATGGGCAAGGGGGAAGAAGGGGAGAGTCGTGACCAAAGCGACCACACGCCGTTTCTTCTTCATTGGGACCGCGCTGTTCACGCTGGCCTTCATCGCCCTCACCATCCATACCCACACCACCATCGGCAGTCGCACCCATGCCGACCGCCTGACTGATGAGGTGCGCCGCGGTGGACGCGTCTGGGCCAAGTACAATTGCGAGAACTGCCACACCCTGCTGGGGGAGGGGGCCTATTACGCGCCCGATCTGACGCAGATCGTGCAACATCGCGGCCGGGCTTACCTGGAGCAGTTCATGGCCAATCCGGCGCAGTTTTACTCTGAGGAACGCGACGGCAGACTCATGCCCACCCTGGGCCTGGCGCCGCAGGAGATCTCCGATGTGGTCTCATTTCTCGACTGGGTGGGCAACATCGACACCAATGGCTGGCCGCCTCGGCCCATCCTCGTCTCCGGCGTCGCTCTGCGTGGCCTGCCGGGCCTCCCCGGCGTCGCCAAGGCGGACGATCCCGTCAGCCGCGGCAAGACCCTGTTCAACGGCATCGGAGCCTGTGCCAGCTGCCATGCCATCGAGCCAGGCGTCATGCTGGTCGGGCCCTCGCTCGCCGGCGTCGCGAGTCGGGCCGCCGAGCGCATCCGGCATCCGCAGTATACCGGCACGGCCCAGACGGCCAGCGAGTACCTGGAAGAGTCCATCTTGAACCCGAGCATCTTCATCGTGCCTGATGGCGTCTATGCCAGCGCCCAGGGGGTGTCCTTCATGCCCGACACGCTGGCCAAGACCTTGACATCCGAGCAGGTGCGGGATTTAGTCGCCTACCTGATGACCCTGCAGTGAAGGGACGAGGAGGGCCGTCATGACCTATCAATCTCAGCGCGTCGCCTACGCGTACTTTCTGGCGGCGGTGCTGCTCTTTGGCCTGCAGATCGCCTTTGGCTTTTTGAGCCTGGCCAAATATCTCGGTCCCGACCCGCTGCTCAATATCATGCACTTCGCCACCACCAAGGCGATTCACACCAACCTGCTCCTGGTCTGGGTGCTCACCGGATTCATGGGCGCGGCCTACTATATGGTGCCGGAGGAATCGCGGGCAGAGATCTTCAGTGTGCCGCTGGCGTATCTCCAGCTCGCCTTGTGGCTGGTCATCGGTGTCGTGGCCATCGTGGGCTATCTCCTCGGTATCACCGCCGGGCGTAAATTTCTAGAGATGCCACAGCCGCTCAAGTACGGCGTCGTGGTGGTGATGTTGATCTTCCTGTTCAACCTCCTGATGACCATCAAGCGGGCCGGACGCTGGACGACCACACAGGGCATCATGATCGGCGGCTTGGCGTCCGCCGCCCTGCTGTTCATCCCGGGGCTCATCCACTTCGACAACTACACGCTGGATCGCTTTTACCGCTGGTGGGTGGTGCATCTCTGGGTCGAGGGCGTGTGGGAGTTGATCCTCGGCGCCATGCTGGCCTTCCTGCTCATCCGCCTCTCTGGCGCCGACCGTGAGGTCATGGAGAAGTGGCTCTACGTCATCGTCGGCCTCACCTTCCTCTCCGGCATCCTCGGCACCGGGCACCACTACTACTGGATCGGTGTCCCGCGCTATTGGCTGTGGATCGGCGGCATCTTCTCGGCGCTCGAGCCCTTGGCGTTTCTCGCCATGGCGATGTACGCCTACAACATCATGCGACGCTCAGGGCTGGCACATCCGAACACCCTGGCGCTGCACTGGACCATCGGCAGCGCCATCTTCTCCGCTATCGGCGCCGGCATCCTCGGCCTGGCCCATACCTGGCCGCAGGTCAACCGCTGGACGCACGGCACCCATATCACTACCATGCACGGCCATATGGCGTTTTTCGGGGCGTATGCCATGATCAACCTGGCGATGATCAGCTATGCCCTGCCGGCCCTCACCGGCGTGCGCGATGAGGAGCGCCAGACTCAACTCGGCATGTGGGCCTTCTGGCTGATGATCGGCGGTATGTTCGGCATGACCATGGCGCTGGCCGCCGCCGGCATCACCCAGACCTATCTGGAGCGCATCATGGGCTTCGGCTATCTGGAGACGCAACAGAAGATCCAGGTGCACTATTTGATGTGGCTCGGCACGGGAATTCTGTTCGCCGCCGGCGTTACGGCCTACATCTGGGATTTCGTCAAGGCCGGCCTGCCGCGGCTGACAGCGGGAAAGGCCTGAGCTTCGACCGTATGGCCTTCGCTCTGTGTCGGCATAGGCACTAGGTGAAGGCCCCCTCTCCCGCCGGGAGAGGGGTGGGGTGAGGGAAGCCAAACCTGGGCGAGGCTGTTGGGACCGCCCTCACCCTCGCCCTCTCCCAGGGGGAGAGGGGACAAAGGAGAAGGCGAACGATCGAGGAGACACCGCGGTGCAGCTGGCTGATGCCCAGAGACCTCGAAGAAGTCTGCAACCCGACCAGGCTGGACTGCTGGAATTCCCAGCGGAGGAACCCTTCTATTTGCCGATCGGCCAGGAAGTGACTATCTTCGAGGCCGCCTATCAACGCCGACTACCGGTCATGCTCAAGGGGCCGACCGGCTGCGGCAAGACGCGCTTCATCCGGTACATGGCCTGGCGTCTACACCGACCCCTGGTCACGGTGGCGTGCCATGACGATCTATCCGCCAACGACCTGACGGGTCGCTTCCTGGTACGCGGCGGTGAGACCGTCTGGCAGGACGGACCGCTGACAGCTGCGGCGCGGGCCGGGGCCATCTGTTATCTCGACGAAGTGGTGGAGGCGCGCCAGGACACCGTGGTGGCCATCCACCCACTCACCGACGACCGCCGTATCCTCCCGCTCGAAAAGCTCGGCGAGCTGCTTCAAGCCCATCCAAGCTTCCACCTCGTCGTCTCCTACAACCCCAGTTACCAACACCTGATGAAAGATCTCAAGCCCTCAACCCGCCAGCGCTTCGTAACCATCGGGTTCGATTTCCCGCCGCGCGACCTGGAAACGGAGATCGTCTGTCGCGAGTCCGGTGTCGAACGTGCCATGGCGGCGACCCTGGTGAAACTGGCCGAGCGCGTCCGCCTTTTGCGCGATCGAGGCTTGGTGGAGGTCGCCAGCACACGGCTGCTTGTCCATGCGGGCCATCTCATCGCCGTCGGCGTGGAGCCACGCCATGCCTGTGAGGCCGCCATCGCCGGGCCGCTCTCCGATGATCCCGACCTCTTGGCCGCGGTCATGGAACTGATTGCCGTGGTGCTGCCGTAGCAGGATAGAGGCCATGCCCGAGGCCGAAGACGTCATTTTGCATGCAGCGGAGCATGTCACCGCCTCGGTGCGGGCCTTGTGGCTGCGCCATCGTCCACCGGGGGCTGCGCCAGGTGTGCAGCTGATGGCTGTCCACCGTCGGCTCAGCGTGTTGATACAGGCCTGCCTGGGTCAGACCTGGCCGCTGCTCCCAAGCGACCCCCGACCGCGGCCCAATTGGCTCGCCGCGCGCCTCCGTAATGTGCCGCCGTGGGATCGCCTCCCACAGGCTGAAGCGTTCACCGATGGCGAGCACATCTTCCTGCCACGCTGCCTTCAGGTGTTCGGCGACGACGCCCGCGACCACAGCCTGTTGCGCCTCATGGCCCTGACGTTGGGAGTGCGGCTGCGGTGCGGCGCCGTGCTCCACTGTCCTACCCAGCCCGTGGCACGGGATCTCTTCTGGGCTATCGAGGGGACGCTGGCGGAAGATATACTCATAGCCGAGCTGCCGGGCCTGGCGGCGCATATCGCTGCCGCTCGCTGGCTGGCCCTCACCTCTCGGCCAGCCCTGACTCGTTTGTCGCCCCGCGAACGCGCAGTGGAAAAAGTCGTACGGCGTCTCCTGAAACTCCCTCCCGGCCGCGTCGAGGAGGCATTTCCCACCTTCCCCACCGCGCGAGCACTCCCCGCAGCGGTGGCGCGATGGACTGAGGCCCTAGCGACGACGTCCCCATTCGATGGCGCCGGTCTCTATCGGGGGCTGGCGCCGGTGCCGCATTGGGGGCGGCCACGCCCGGAGTTATCGCGGCTGGCGCCATCACGAGCATGGCCCTCCCACCTGGCCCGCCCGGCATCCCTCCCGAGCCGCGCGCAACGCTTGCCGAATCGAGTTGAAACCCGCGAGCCGACGGCCGAGGACGAAGACGGCAGACAGGGACCATTCGCGGTGCCGTACGGGGATCCGCAGCACTCCGTCGAGGATCCAGCCGGCCTGCGACGCCCTCTGGATCGCGGAGCGGACCTCGACCTCGACACTCTGGCGGAGGAATTCTCCAGGCTCGACCAGGCGTCGCGTGTGCAGACCGACACTCAGGTGCAGGAGATCCTGGAGGTGGAGGGGCTGCGCCAACGTCGTTCGATGCTACAGCCGATGCGAGGCATCGAGGATGGCGAGCGCATCGCCTACCCCGAGTGGGACTACCGCGCGGCCGTATACCGCCCTAGCTATTGCGTCCTCCGCGAGGCGGCGGCGCCGATGGGTGATCCGGCGTGGTCTATGCAGCGGCTCCAGGAGCACCGGGGGCTGATTCGCGATATCCGCCGCCGGTTCGAGGCCCTGCGCCCCAAGCGGGAACGGTACACGCGGCAGCTCGACGGCGACGCCATCGATCTCGACGCCTATGTCGATGATTTCGCCGTCAGGCGCGCCGGCCGCACGCCGACGGATCGTCTGTATATGGCAGATCGGCCGCGACGCCGCGATGTATCGGTGGCCTTCCTGATCGATGCCAGTGGCTCCACGGATGCCTGGGTGAGCGGTGGGCGCCGGATTCTCGACCTCGAGAAGGAGGCGACGCTGGTCTTGTGCGAGGCCCTCGAAGCCCTGGGCGATCGTTATGCGGTGTATGCCTTCTCCGGGCGTGGGGCTCGAGAGGTCTGGGTCTGGCGGGTGAAAGCATTTTCGGAGGGCTATGGCGAAGGCGTGCGTGGGCGCATCGCGGGGCTGCACGGCGAGATGTTCACGCGGCTGGGGGGACCCATCCGCCATCTGACGGCCCTGCTAGCCCGTCAACGCTCGCGCCGCCGTTTGCTCTTCCTGCTCTCCGATGGCAAGCCGAACGATGAGGATGAGTACGACGGCGTCTATGGTATCGAGGATACGCGTCAGGCCGCCGCCGAGGCGCGCCTGCAGGGAATCGATCTGTTCTGTCTCACCGTCGATCGCCAGGGCTCGATCTACCTGCCGCGGATGTTCGGTCCATACGGCTATACCGTCCTCTGGGAGATCATTCACTTACCGCCACGGCTTCCCGAGATCTACCGCCTGTTAACCACAGGACCGGGCTGAGGAGGACACGGCCTACCCTCGGCGATGTCAGGGGCCTGACACCCCTCCCCTCTTCTTCACCCGTCGGTGCATTCGCGCTTGTCATCCCCCCGAAGCTGAAGTAGAGTACGCGCGTCCAGATCTCTTGTGGTCGAATCTCTTTCCCTTCATAGGCTCACAGGGGGAGGTATTTCTGGCCCCTTTCCTCATCGGCATAGGCGCCAGGATGAGACACCAGAAGCCAACGGCAGGAGCGGCGCCAATCCCCTCTCCCAAGGGGAGAGGGGACGATCGGTGCCTTCCACGGCTTAACTTGGCGCCTATGCCCTTGATGGGGGAGGGCTAGAGTGGGGGTGAAGACGAGGCGATGGGAAGGGGATCGGCGATGCTGGAGGGGGGATCGCCGTAGCCTAGCGCTCGAATGCGATCCGACCCCGCTGATGATCGACGGTCACTCTGAAATGGCGCAGAAACGTCATACCGAGCAGGCCCATAGGGAGGTGGCCCTCGACATCGATGGCGGCATCGACGTCGAGGACCTCGGCCGTACCGACGCGCAGCGACGTCAAGGTCGTGATGGGGAGATTGACCGGGCCACCTGGTGTGCTGAACGGCAACTTGGGCAGGCGCTTCAGACCATGGAGCCGCAAGGCTTGGGCGTTTTGCCTCGTTAACACCGTGATGTCAGCCCCCGTATCGAGCACCAGAGGGATCGTCAGGCGGCGATTCACCATGGCTTCGATGACGGCGGTGCCGCCCGGTTTCGTCGTGATTAACCTGGCCCATCCGGCTTCGACGCCGGGCGCGCTGTTGGGTTCGGCCGGCGAGGATGCTCCACCCGGGGCGTAAGCCTTGAAATCCTGCACCCGGCTCTGCGACTTTGGGGGGGTATCGGTGAGATGGATCTGGCCCTGTTCATCCACCCAGCGGTACATCTGAGCGGCAATAGCGGGCATGGCAGCCGTTCCAAGGCCGACCAACAAGCTCCAGAGCGGCAACCAGACCGTGACTCCGACATATCGACAGGCTCGCATAGACATCATGGGCGTATATCCTCTATATTTTTTATATTGCTCGATGAACACGCGTCAGACCGCGTGTGCAAGCGTGAGACATTGCTATAGCAATCGGCGTCCTCGCGGACAATCTTAGGACAAGCGAGGCGAATGGCCGCCGACACGGGAAACGGGACGGGGTGGGGTGCGCCAGCGCGCCGTCAGGAGGCTGCTGCAATGTATGATCTACTCCTTCAACAGGGAGGCATGATCGAAGGTCATACGCGGCTTTGGAGAATGAAGGAACACGTCCGCTACCGCTATGTGTTGAGCGCATTCCTGTGCTATGTGCCGCTGGCTCTAGGGCTCGGGACTTGGGCTTGGGGGAGTGGTGCGTTGCCGGGCCATCTGTGGCCAGGGCTGATCGCCCTCGGCGTGGTGTGTTGGACGCTTATCGAATACCTGTTGCACCGCTTCGTGTTACACGTACGCGCCCAAGGCTCATCGTTCCAACGCACCCTCGAACGCTTACACCTCGGGCATCACCGTGAGCCACGCGATGAAGCGAAAATCACCGTGCCAGTGTACGGCAGTCTGCCCATCGCCGCGGCTCTGCTGGGGCTGTACCGCCTGCTGTCCGGCCATTGGCACGTTGCTGCGTTGTTGCTGATCGGCAGTATCATCGGCTACCTCTGCTACGAAACGGTGCATTTTCGCATCCACTGCGGCTCCACCGGCGGGCACTGGCTGCGTCGGCAGCGAGCTCATCATTTCCATCACCACTTCAGAAACGCGGAACGCTGTTTCGGCGTGACCACGCCACTATGGGATTGGGTCTTCGGCACGGGTAGGCGAAGGACGGTTCGGGCAAGGGCGGGCTCCGGATGAATCCTGATGTGTCCCATGGTCTCTCGCTGATATCGGGGGATGCAACCCTGAGGCATGCAGTGCAGCGGTGATGGCCTTCCGAAGTCTTCAACAGAAGGAAGCTCACGATGGATGACGGACGACGACCACTAGATGGCATCCGGGTATTGGAGCTGGCCCAAATCGTCGCAGGTCCCTTTTGCGGCGCGCTGATGGCGGAGTTTGGCGCCGAAGTCATCAAAGTCGAGATGCCTGGCCGCGGTGACGACGTGCGCCGCATGGGCCCTGGAGAGGGCGACGTCGGCTACTGGTGGGCGGTGGAGAACCGCAACAAGAAGGTCATGACCCTCGACCTGCACCATCCGAAAGGCCAGGAGATCGTCCGGCGACTGGTGCCGTCGTTCGATGTGGTGACCGAGAACTTTCGGCCCGGCACGCTGGAGCGTTGGCATATCGGCTGGGATGATCTCAGCCGCATTAACCCGCGCCTGGTGATGGCCCGCATCACCACCTTTGGACAGACCGGACCATGGCGCAACGGCCCCGGCTTTGCGGCCATTGGTTCCGCCTTTGGGGGTACCTGGTACATCAATGGTCCGGCCGACCGCCCGCCTTCGCGCCCAACGCCCGTCTACCCCGATTACATGACCGGCCTCTTCACCGCCTTCGGCGTATTGGCGGCGTTGCGCCACCGCGATGCCACCGGTGAGGGGCAATGGATCGATGCGGCACTGTACGAGTCGACCTTCCGCACGCTGGAGTATACGGCGACTTGGTATGGCCGTCACGGCATAGTGCGTGAACGTGGCAGCTTGCAGCATGTCGGCTGGCCCGGTGGAGCCTGTCAGACGAAGGATGGCCGCTGGGTAGCCTATACCGCGCCGGCACAACATCTCTTCGAACGCGTCTGCAAGATGCTCGGTCAACCGGACCTGCCGCAGGACGAACGCTATGCCACCGCCGAGGCGCGGGCGCAACACATGCGCGCCTTCATCCAAGAGGTAGAACGCTGGTTTGCCGCCCATACCTATGAAGAGGCCGCCAAAGCCTTGGAGGAGTACCAGGTGCCCTACTCCCCCATCATGAGCATGGCCGACATCTTCGCCGAGCCACACTATCGCGAGCGCGCCATGATCATCGACGCCCCAGAGCCCACCCTGGGCTCTCTGCCCCAGCCCGGCGTCGTGCCCAAGCTCTCACGTACCCCTGGCCGCGTCACCCACGCCGGCCCACCTATGGGCTACCATACCGAGGAGATTCTACGCCAGTTTTTGCAGATGTCCCCCGTCGAGATCGCAGAGCTGCGGCAGGACGGGGTGATTTAACGAGGTGAGGGGGCAACTACGGCCATTTGGTTGGGAGTTTGCAATGCCAGATGCCTTCGCATCGCACTACCTGAACGATGCTGTCCGTCAATTTCGCAGCCTCAAGGGCCTAGCCGACAGTGCCATGGCTCAGATCAACGACGAGTGCTTCTTCACTGTCCTTGACGAAGAAGCGAACAGCATCGCCATCCTGCTGAAGCACATGGCTGGTAGCATGCGGGCGAGGTGGGGCGCCTTTCCCGCCACGGCCGATGATCCGCCTGACCGCCACCGGGATGGTGAATTCGTCATCGAGGAGAGGGAGACCAAAAGCGCCTTGATCGAGCGCTGGGAGATGGGTTGGCAGTACCTCTTCGAGGCGCTCGCCCGCCTCACCCCAGAAGACATGGCCAAAACCGTACACATTCGAGAGACGTCGCTCTCGGTGCTTGAAGCGATCAATCGTCAGCTCACCCATTACGCTTACCACGTTGGCCAAATCGTGTTCTTGGCCAAGCATTTGCGATCGGGCGCGTGGCGGTCTCTGAGCATTCCGCGGAGCCAATCCGCGCAATGCATCCCAAAGCAACGTGCAAGCGAGACGAAGCCGGATACATAGAGCGTTCATCCCCAAGACCAACGGCATCTCATGAACCATGCCGGCGCACAGGCATGGCAGGCTCGCCGGCGATACACAAAGGAAAGGGGGGATGGGGCCGGCGCTCCTACCTGAGTTTTCGCTAGATGCCGAGAGAGATTTGGGATATGCTGGTGACACTCGTTGATCAGCCCAAAGCACATATGAGTCAAACAATCCATGCCCCCCAAACCCCGCGGCGGCACTCCGATCTCTGAGGCCATCCCCACGAAATGGGGCGTAGCGGCGACTGTGACCTGCGGCATGCTGGTCATTGGCCCGCCATTCTACGCCATGTATGTCGCCCTCCCCAAGATCATGGTCAGCTTCAGCGCCGACGTCGAGCAGGTGCAATGGGCGATCTCGGCCTTCGCCATCGCCGAAGCGGTCATGATGCCCACCGTCGGCTGGCTGGCCAGCGTCATCGGCTATCGCCGTCTGTATATGCCGGCCCTGTCAGCGTATATGCTCTTCGCATTGCTCTCCGCGCTGGCGTGGAGTATCGAGTCGCTCATCGCCTTCCGCATCGTGCAAGGTCTGGCCGAGGGGCCGCTCCAACCGGTGAGCGTGGCCCTGTTCTATCGCTCCTTCCCACCGCAGCAGCGAGGGCTAGCGGTCGGACTCTACATTCTCGCCTGGTCGCTCTGTGCCATCCTGGCCTATTCGAGCGGGGGCTACCTGATCGAATACCTCAGCTGGCGGCTGGTATTCTTGGTGACGTTGCCTCTCGGCATTCCCAGCCTGGCGTTGGCGATGGGGTTCCTCCCGACAGGGGGCGATGGACAGCGGCGCAGCCTTGATGGCTGGGGCCTTGCGGCGATGGTGGGGTTCCTCGTGCCGTTGCTCCTGGCCCTGAATCGCGGGCCGCGCTATGGCTGGGATGCCACCTTCACAGTCGTGTGTATGGTCATCGCGGCACCAGCGTTGCTCGCCTTCGTCACCGTCGAGATCCTGCGCCGGGAGCCGTTCGTCGACCTCCGTTTGTTCAAGCATTTCCCTTTCGCCATGGCCTCGATCGTGCGCTTTCTGCACAGTACCGGCCTGCACACCTACGCTTTTCTGGTGGCGTTGTTCGTGCAACACACGCTGGGATACACCCCTCTCCAGGCGGGTTTGATGATGCTCCCTGGGGCGGTGGTCATGGGGGGCGCCGGGTTGCTGGTGGGGCGGCTCGCCGATGCCATCGAGCCGCGGGCGATCCTAGCCGTGGGGTTGACCAGTTTGGCCTTGGTCGGCTATGCCTTCTCTTGGGTGAGTCCCCTCACCACCATGGCCTGGCTCGTCCTGCTGCTGGTCTGGATGCGCATGAGTACCGAATGCATCTTCTCGCCGCTGAATGTGGCGGCGCTGCGGTCGTTGCCAGAGGCGCACGTCGGCATGGGCTCCGGGCTCCTGCACGTCATCATGGGCATCGGCGCGGCGGTGGGCACGGCCGGGACGGCGTCGCTCCTGGGCCGATGGGCGGCCTATCACAGCTTGATGGCGGCGCATGAGGCCAATCCTCTATCGCTGGATGGATGGGCCATCGTCAGCGAGGTGGAGGACGCGTTGCGCGGCGCCGGAACCGTTGAGGCACAGCTAGGGGCTGAGGTCGATGCGGCGTTGCAGGCTTACGTCCGGGCAGAGGCCAGCGTTGCTGCGTTCCAGGACGTGTTCATGTTGATCGCCCTGTTGTATGTGGTGACCATCATCCCGGCCCTCTTAATCACCCCACCGCGGCAGCCGAAGGGGCACAAGTAAGAGGAAACAAGCTCGTGACATCCCGTTCACCGTCCCTGCCATTGTGGCTTGCGCTTCTCGGCAAAGGCGCGTGGTCCCTCCTTCGAATCCTCGGTGCGCAGCAACTGGTCGTACAGATGGCGGGTCAAGGCGGCCAAGGCTGGCTCGCTCATGTCCAGTCCGCGATACGCCAGCTCCTTGAAGTAGCGAACCGACAGCGGGGCGTTGTCGAGGATCTGGCGTGCCAAATCCTTAGCTTCGTCCATCAGCCGCTGTTTCGGCACGACCTTATTGACGAAGCCGATTTCATAAGCCCGTTGCGCCGTGATGGGCTTGGCCGTCAACACCAACTCCAGTGCCGCGGCCATGGGGATGAGTTTGGGCAAAGCCGTAGCAAAAGGCGGCAGCAGGCTCCAGCGCGCCTCGGTGATGCCCATCATGGCGTCCTCGGCGGCCAGCCGCAGGTCGCACATCTGTGCGATGGCCCAGCCGCCAGCCATGGCATAGCCATTGATGGCGGCGATGAGCGGCTTCCATGTGTGTTCGAACAGGCCGAGACTCTCGGCGCCCATGCTGTCGGTGGCGCGCGCCTGGATGCCGGCGGCATTGTCGGCGGCGCGTTCCTTGAGGTCGCGTCCAGCACAGAACGCCCGGCCGGCGCCGGTGATGATGGCCACCCGCGCCGTGTCATCGCGATCGAAACGCCGGATGGCCTCGTTCAACTCCTGTCTGAGTTGGCGATTGATGGAATTCAGCGCCTCCGGTCGGTTGAGTGTCATGGTGACGATTTGATCTTCCTGGTCGTACAAAACGGCTGCGGTCATGGTCGTCCTCGCGATAGCTCCGCATCGATGGAGAGCACTCTCCACGTGATCGATCCCTCCCTCACACGCGAGGCATTGTATAATTCCATCCGCTCAGACACAAGCGGATCCTTGGGTCTGGGTGCGCGTCAGGGTCATGCAGTGGTACTAGGTGCCGGCCTACCCCCCATCCTGACCTTCCCCCGCACCGGGGGGAAGGGAACGTGAGATCCAGAGCGGTGGCAAAACTCCGACGCGTCTCCTTAGGCACGAGTGTCGAGGGCAAGCGCCTAGCATCAAAGGGCGAGGGAACCTGCCCAAAGCATGTTGACAGCATCAACCGGCCGCCCTACATTGGTGCCAGCGCGGTGCGGTGGGGTTGTGGATGCGGTCATGCTGAAGGAGCGGAGTGATGGCAAGGCAGGGGTCGGGTTTTTTGACGTCCAGAGCGTTCCGATCGCTCATCCTTGTGGTCTTCATCGCTGGTGTGGCCCTGTTCTTCCTCTTCGGCCGCGGCTTCGTCGGCGCTCCCATCACCGTGGTCATGTGGACGTCCGGCGAAAAGATGAATTACCTCAAAGAGATCGTGCCGCAATTCAATCGCGAACAGCACACCCTGGCGGAATTATTCCCCGACAGCCCCGCACAGCCCATTCAGGTGGAGGTGTATACCGTCAACAGCGGCACCATGGCGGAGTATCTCGTCCACAAGGTGCGCGATGCCATCGAGTTCCCGCCCGGCGTTTCGCCGCCGCATATCGTCTCGCCCAGCGTCGATCACTGGCTGTCCAGGGTCAACTTCCTCACCCAAACTCAGCTCTTCGACCTCGAGACCACCAAATCGCTGGCTTTGACGCCGGTGGTCATTGCCACCTACGAAGAGATGGCCCGAGCCTTGGGGTGGCCGGCGAAAGCGCTCGGCTGGGGCGAGATCATCGCCCTGGCGCAAAACCCGCAGGGCTGGATGATGGTGCCGGAAGCCAAGGTCGAATGGGGCCGCAAGCCCCTCCTGGCCTGGACTGATCCCTTCGTCAGCTCCACGGCCCGCTCCGCTTTGTTCGCGGCCTATGTGGCGGCAGCGCAGAAAGCCGCCGAGCAACTCACCATCGCCGACCTGGACCGCCCCGAAGTCGTGGAGTATCTGCGCAAACTGCAGAGCGCCGTGGATCATTACTTCCCGGAAACCTTGAAACTCCAGACCAAGATCTTTCAGGGTCCAAAGTTCGTGCACTTTACGCCGCTTGAGGAGTACATGCTGCCCTGGATGAAGCGCGGCCTGGTCAACAGCGAGACCAGCGTCGGACAAGAGGAAAAGAAACCGCTCGAGCGGCGCATGGTGGCGATCTATCCGCGCGAAGGCACCATCTGGCACAACAACCCAGGAGCGATCGTCCAACATGTGCCCTGGACCAGTCAAGCCCATCAGCAGGCGGCCCAGGTGTTCATCGAGTACCTTCTCAAGCCAGCGCAGCAGGAGACGGCCATGGAATGGGGTTTCCGGCCCGCCAATCCGGACGTGGCCTACGGCCAATACCTCTCCCGCGAATTCGGCATCAACCCGCAAGAACCGCGCGCCTTGCTGGGAAGACTGAGGCCGGAGGTGGCGGAGGCGATCATGCAGCGCTGGCAAGATGTCAAAAAGCCAGGGATCGTCGTCCTGGTGGTGGATCTCTCCGGCTCGATGGAGGGAGACAAACTGCGCCAGGCCAAGGCCGGGGCGAAACGCTTTCTGGATGCGGTGGCACCCCACAATCTCGTGGGCTTGGTGACGTTTTCCGACCGCGTCATCGATCGTGTGCCGATCGCGCCCATCAAGGCCAATAAATTTGTCATTGCCGAGATCATCGACCGCGCCCGCGCCACCGGCGGGACGGCGCTGTACGACGCGGTGCAAGCGGCGATCAGCATGGTCGATGCGGTGGCCAGCGACGAAGAGGCGATCCGCGGCGTGGTGCTGCTCACCGATGGCGTGCGCACGGCAGGTCGGGTAAAGCTGAGCGATTTGGTCATGCTGATGACGCGTAATGAGACCGTCGTCAGCCAATTCGACGGCGGTGAAAACGAGAGCAAGTCGCATCTCTTGGGGACGAAGCTGGCGTTGACGACGAAGCATCCGATCCACATCTTTTCCATTGCGCTGGGCCAGGATGCCGATCACGAGGTGTTGCGCATTCTCTCCGAAGCGACGAACAGCACCTTTAACAAAGCCAGCGAGAAGGATCTGGCGCAGATCCTCGAGCGGTTCGGGAAATATTTCTGATGCGAGCCCACGTGCATGCCTGGTTACGCTCGCTCCTGAAGCCGTTCCCCCTGGGGATCGGCGTGGTGGGCTACGGCGCAGCCATTGGGGTCAAAACCCTGCCGCTGTTCGCGCCTTATGCCGCGTCCTGGCATTGGCTGCTGATCCTTGCCGGCGTGTGCCACGGTTTGCTGGCCTGGCATGAAGGGCATCGCGACGCAGCCGATGACATCGACGATCCCTGGCTGGCAGAACTGATCCGGTTGCGCGGCAACATCGCCGCTCGCGTCGAGACGATGCCGACACAGACTATGAAAACGGAGATGCCGCACTTGCTCGAAGAGCTCGATCATGAGATCCTGCCGCGCCTGAAAGCGTTGGCTGTCAGACATCGCCAGCTCGGCGCCGAACTCGCCGCCTACCGCAATCCTCACGACCGGCGCATCAAGCCAAGCCCGCCGGTGCTACGCGACCTCCAGCACCTCTACGACACACAAGAGAACGTCATGCAAGGCATCGTGCAAGAGGTCGCCGATATCGACGCCACGCTGTCAGGCTTCATCCAGGAGGGCGATGAAAAGCAAATCGTGCGCTCCATGCAGGCCTGGAAGACCAACCTCGGCAGCCGCTGGCACACCCTCAAGGAGCTGCTGGAACGCTAGACCGTTCAGATTGGACATGCCGCGCCAACAGTCGTATCGTCGGGAACATACCCAATACTGTTCGACACTCGATTGTCGGGGGAAGCGTTTGGCGCCTTCTCCCCCTCGCCCTCCTCCATCAAGGGCATAGGCGCCAAGGTGAGCGCAGAGCTAGACGGGGACAGGGTGTGCTGCCCCTTCCCCCTTGGCGGGGGAAGGTCGGGATGGAGGGAGGGGATTCGCGAGAGCCCTACGGACAAAATTCGTGCCGAACCGTATTGCGACACACCATGGTGGGACGCTGACGACGGCAGCGCATCACGAAGCAAAGGGGACGCGATGGAACAAGCGTTAAGCGATGTCACGGTGCTCGACTTGGGACAAGTAATCGCCATGCCGTACTGCACGATGTTGCTGGCCGACTTGGGGGCGCGGGTGATCAAGATCGAATCGCGGGAGCAGGGGCAGGAGCGCCTTTCACTGGGCATCAAACGTGTCCGCGACGGCGTCGAAGAGCGCGTGCCGGTGCACCAATATCGCGAGCGCAACAAGCTCGCGGTGACGCTCAACCTCAAGCATCCTCAAGGTGTTGAACTGTTTAAGGAGTTGGCGACGCGGGCGGATGTCGTGGCGGAGAATTTCAGCGTCGGCACCATGGACCGGTTGGGCATCGGCTACGACGTCTTGAAGGCGATCAATCCGCGCCTGATTTTCGCCTCCGTCACGGCCTTCGGCCAGTACGGCCCCTATGCTCACTGGCGAGGCTATGACATCCTGGCCCAGGCGATCAGCGGCTATATGAGCATCACCGGCTTTCCCGACCAGCCGCCGACGCGGTCGGGGCAGTCGATTTCCGATTATTACGCCGGTATGCTGTGCGCCTTCAGCATCGTGTCCGCGCTGCATTACCGCGACCGCACCGGCAAGGGACAACGCATCGACATCGCCTTGCTCGACAGTTTGATCACCGCCCTCGACAACCTCGGCGAGCGCTACACCGTCGGCGGGGAAATCCTCACCCGCAAAGGCAACATCTCCTTCGCCGGATCGAGCTCAGGGGTGTATCCCACGACCGACGGCTACGTCGCCATCGCCGCCGGATCGAGCAATTTAGTCTGGCGCCGCTTCTGTCAGATCATCGGCAAACCTGAACTGGCCGACGATCCGAAGTTCGCCAGCACGGCCGCCCGTCGCACCTATCAGTCGGAGACGGCGGCCATCATCGAAGGCTGGACCAGCCAGCGCACCAAGGCTGAGGTGGTGAGCATCCTGGCCGAGGGCGGTGTGCCGGCGGCCCCGGTGAACAACGTGGCGGAGATGGTGGCCGATCCACAAGTGCGGGCGCGCGACATGTTCGTCGAACACGAGCATCCCCTGTATGGGCCGGTGAAGATCACCGGCACGCCCCTCAAGCTCTCCGAGACGCCGGGTCGGGTTAAGCATCTGGCGCCGTTGCCGGGGGAGCATAACGAGGAGATCTTCGTCGGGCTTCTGGGTCATTCCCCCGAAGAGCTGGCGCGATGGCAAGCTGAAGGGGTGATCTGAAAGTGTCCAGGAAGCATTCTGGATGTCGAGATGTCACCACCGTGGTGTAGATCTGCACAAGGCGGAAACCTCGTACCGCTTTCCGAGGCAGGTTATGTTCGCTCGGTGAACAGGTCGTATCGCCACGCCGCACGGTGCAGAATACCTTCCACATCCGCCGCCAAGAGATAGCGTTCGGCCACCAGCGCCTCAGCGGCCTTTTTGACCATCTCCAAGTAGGCCTGTTTCGAGGCGTAGCGTTCTTCGATCGACGGGCGGGGATCTCCGCTGCACTGGCGCTCGGCGCGCGTCGCCGGAAACGGGAGCGTCGAGCCGTGCATACGCACCGATTGCTCGGGGGCGCCTTGCGCGGGATGGCGCGGATTCCAACCGGTATACGTCGCCAGCGGCACGGTCAGGTCGGGCAACCGGATGCCCGCGACCTCATTGCCATCCTGATCCACCGCCGGCACGAAGGTGACATACGGCGCGCCCACCTTCGGCGGCAGCCAGGAGGCGATGCCCTGCGACCACTCCGGCCCGAAATCGAGGCGGTGCGGCTGAAAGGGCTGTGACGGGAACGCTGCACGCGGAATCGCCTTGAACACGGGGGCGAGGCTCTGCGACGGCACCGCCGTGCCATCGGCCAGCCGGGGATAACGGCTCGGTGGCGGTGGTTCATCGGCGCTCACCCAGCGGTCGAGATTCACCAGCGCCGCCCGCAACAGCGGCGCATAATCGAGGCTATTCAGCGGGTGCTGGCCGCGCGCCCCATCCGCCGCGGTGTCTTTCAGCGGCAGGACGCCTGGCGTATGCTGCGTGCCGGCGAACAGATAAATCCGCACCGACGCGGGGACGTCAACGTCCCGCGTGCCGTCGACGCTGATATGCTTCAATGAGGCATCGCCGCGCCAGTATTCGGCCGAGGAGTCGATGTGGACGATCTTCGGCAGATGGCCTTCAGGCGAAATGCGAGGCAGCAGGCCGTCGGTCTGGCCGGTCAGGGGATCGGTCTGTTCGACGTCGGTGAACGGAAAAAGGTTATTGGGCCCCTGCAACGTGTTCGCCGAGGGCTGCGCGAAGCGATGGTTGAACTCGCCACGCCGGGCGCCAGCGATATGCGGGATCACGCCATCGAAGACCATGCGCTCGGCTTCGTCGCTGTTCAGGTTGAGGTAGAGGAAGTGGCGCAAAAAGCGCCCGCTTTGGGAGGCGCCGAAGCCGTAAGCGCGCTCGATGCGACCGGCACAGGGATTCTGCGGCGCAGTTGTACCGTATTTCAAGAAGGACACGGTATCGCGCACGGCCAGTAACCCCAACCCCACCACGGGGGCGTGCGAGGTCCGATAGACGCATTCATACACCTTGCCCGCCTGGAAGCCCGCAGCCAGCGAGATATGAGTGGGATCCGGAAAGTGCCAGTGCTGCCGGGGGATCACTTGCCTGGGGCCGTTTTCGTGCTCGCGCACGGTCAGGACCGCTTCGGAATCGTCAATATCGGCCGCTGGATAGGGATGATGCACACGATCCGCCAGCAGCAGCGTCTGGGTGTCGGCATTCGGCCACCATTGACAGAGCACTTTGCCGCTGATGGGGACACCGCCGTGCATAGCTTGAGGGACCTCCATGCCCAGTAGACCATCGCCTCGAACTACATCCCATTGCCAGCCGCACCAGACCACCGTATAGCCCTGTTGCAACAAGAAGCCGTCGCCGACGTCCTCCGGTCGCTTCAGCTCAGATGTACCGCTTAAGGCGCTATCCAGAAACGCAAAGGCGCGGATGCGCCCGCGGTTCACCACCTCGAAGAAGAGGCGGTGGTTGCCCCGTGCGGCATCAATGGGCTGCAGCAGACAGAAGTCCGACCACCATTCGACCTGACCAGAGGCCGTACGCGGGGCCTTGTCGAGATCGGCGATGCTGCGGTTGCGGGGATGGGTCGGATCGACCGCAAACGTGATGCGTCCCCTGAGCATCTCATAGGCTCCGGTGCAGCCAAACGGCTGGCCTCCGAGAAGCGGACTGCGTTCGCTGATGTCAAGCCTCATGACCGCCATGGCCGATCTCCTTTGTATGTGGTGTCACGTGATCGATGTCGGAACGGCGCTGGACGACTCGCCGCGCGTACGTTGATCCGTCTCTTATACCATAGGATGCTGGCCGTTGCGAGGAATCGCACCGCCTGACATGCCCTACAGCATTCCGTTGCAACCGTTCATGTCGGTCGGTGTTATAGGGATAAGAAGGGAGTCGACGTTCGCCCCTCCTTCCGCCATCAAGGGCATAGGCACCAGGTTCAGCTGTAGGAGGCACCCAGGGTCCCCTCTCCCCGCAGCTTCTCATCGCCGGCTTGGAGTTTCTCCAGTGTAGGAGGCACCCAGGGTCCCCTCTCTCCCCGGGAGAGGGTCAGGGTGAGGGCGGTTCCAAACGCCTCTCACCGGTTGAGCTTCCCTCACCCCAGCCCTCTCCCAGAGGGAGAGGGGGCTTTAATCTGGCGCATATTCCAATCAACGGGAAGAGGCCATGTACCTCCCCTTCTGAGCTCTCCCTCCGGGCGTCGGTTGGGATCAAGGAAAGATGGGAACAGGAGAGGAGAACAATCCGTGCACGAGCAGGAGTTGTCAGCGGCGTTGGCGGCCGATCTGGACGGCCACTTTGAACACTTGGTAGTGACGTATCAGGACCGGCTTTACGCCTTCGCCCTGCGCTTGTCTGACAACCCCCAAGAGGCCGAGGAGATCGCCCAGGACAGCTTTGTGCGCGCTTACCGGGCGCTGGCTAAATACTCGGGCGAACGGCGGCGGACCTTGGCCCTGCGACCGTGGTTGTACCGGATCACCTTGAACGTCTTCCGGAATCGCATCCGCGGTCGGCACCTCCAACTCGTACCCCTCAACCAGGACGACGAAGTCAGCACTTGGGAACACGCCGCCGATGGGGCATCGTGCCCCGATACCATGCTCGAGCAGGCGGAGCTCAAGGAGATGCTGGGAGCCTTGATCGCATCTCTTCCCGAGCGCTATCGACTGGCCGTGATCCTGCGCCATGTTCAGGGGCTCAGCTACCGTGAGATGACGGCGGTTTTGAAACAGCCGATGGGCACCGTGAAAGCCAATGTGCATCGTGGCCTGCGGGTACTGCGGGAGGCCCTGGAAGCACAAGAACACGTCATATGCCCAGGTCATATGCAACGTGGCCGGCGAGGAGGGCAGTGAACCATGAATCCTTACAGGCAGCATCCGATTCGACCGTCGCGTGACCTCTTACAACAGCTTCGCCATCTCGGCGACGTGCACGCCCCGGCCCATCTGCTGCCGACCGTGCTGGCACGCATTGGGCTAGGGGATGCCTATGCCGCGCTTGAGACGCCCATCGGATCGGTGTTCGTCGCCTATAACAAGGCGGGGGTCGCGGCGCTGATGCGCAGCACCAGCGCTGATGCGTTCGAGGAGAGCTATCGCCGACGCTTCGGCCGATCGGTGCGGCGCGAACCAACCCTCCCGACCGCCCTGGCGCGCGCAGTGATGCAACAACTCAGCGGCAAGGGGCAGCCAACCTTGCCGGTCGATCTGCGCCGGCTCTCCGAATTCGAGCGTGCCGTCCTGCTCAAGGCGCTGGAGATCCCCCGCGGCGAGGTACGGCCGTATGGCTGGGTGGCGCGCGAGGTCGGTCATCCCAAGGCGGTGCGGGCGGTAGGATCAGCGCTCAAACGTAATCCGGTGCCGTTGCTCATCCCCTGCCATCGGGTGGTACGCAGCGACGGCCGCATCGGGGCGTATGTGTTCGGCGAGGAGACCAAGCGCGCTGTGCTCACCACCGAAGGGGTCGACGTGGAGGCCCTAGAGGACCTAGCGCGCTCCGGCGTCCGTTATTACGGCAGCGACACCACCGGCGTCTTCTGCTTTCCGACGTGTCGCCATGCACGCCGCATTACCACGCGGCATCGCGTGCCATTCGGCTCAGCGGCCGAGGCGGCTGCAGCCGGATATCGGCCGTGTCGCGTCTGTCGACCAGCGCTGGCCTCGTAACGTAGGTTTTTCATCCCCTCTCCCCCTGGGAGAGGGTGAGGGCCGTTCCAAACGCCGCCCACCGGCTGGGCTTCCCTCACCCCTGCCCTCTCCCGGCGGGAGAGGGGGACCTTCACCCAATGCCCGTCAAGGGGCAGGGGCATGCGGAGATACGCTTGATGCCGCCGCAACACGCTGCCGCACCCCCGCGCCAGCGTCATACCTTGACGAACCGCCTCAACTCCCGTAAGCTGGGTCTTAACCAGGGAGAAGTGACCGGATGTGTATGTGAGAAGATGCCGCCGTAGTCAGGAGAGGTAGAGACACCATGACCACAACGGAAACCGTGGCACCGAATCGCTTTGCTGATATGTTTGGCTATCCGAAGGGCCGCGCTGTCACCAAGCTCAAAGATTTTATGACGCCGTTCGTGCAGGAGTTCATCCAGCACTCGCCCTTTTGTGTGCTGTCCACCAGCGATAGCGCTGGCCGCTGCGATACCTCACCGAAGGGAGGTCAGCCAGGCTTTGTACGCGTGCTGGATGAACGCCATCTGCTGGTTCCCGATGTCGCCGGCAATAAGCTGTTCCAATCCTACCAGAACATGGACAGCAACCCGCATGTGGCCTTGTTGTTCTTCATCCCTGGCGTCAATGAAACGGTCAGGGTCAACGGCAAAGCGACCATCGTGGATCGGCTGGAGCTCGAGCGCTTGAACGTCGCCTTGTCCCTGCACTACACCGATGAGAATTCAAAGCTGTTGCAGGGCATCCTGATCGAGGTCGAGGAGGCCTATGCACACTGCCCACGCGCGCTGAAATTCTCCAATCTGTGGGATGTAGAGACCATCAGCACGCATCAGGCCGAGCGACCGATCTCCGACCGTCCTTACGACAGCTGAACCCCCGAGGGCATGCGGACCGCGACAAGGCTCGGAGGGATGCGCTTGGAGTGACTGACGCGCCGTGACCGGCCTGACCGTCATGGGGGTCGTCCGGATCACTGGCAGGCAAAGGCAAAGCGAGCGGGAGGGAATCATCATGGCGGCCGATCCATATACGCTGTCCCAGTTTGTCCAGGATTTGCGCCGGATTGCCGGGCAGACAGCGGCACCAGGTGACATCATCGCGCGCCTCAGGCCCTTGGTGCAACGACTAGCCCTGTCGAAGGCTTGGTTGCAGCCGCGCCACTTTGAGTGTGATCCGGAGCAAGGATTTGGCGTGCACCTCCTACACGAGGAGTCCGACCATACGCTGGCCGTATTTGCCATCGGTTGGCTGCCCGGCAGAGGGGCGCCGCCCCACAACCACGGCACTTGGGCGGTGGTCGCCGGCGTCGATGGTCCTGAGAAGAATGTCTTCTGGAAACGGCTGGACGATGGCTCCCAACCCGGTTATGCCAAACTCAGAAAAGACGGGCAGCGCAGCTTCGGCCCCGGTGAGGTGGTGGCTTTCCTCCCCGACGACATCCACAGTGTGACGAACGAGACCGATCAAGTGACGGTGTCCCTGCACGTCTACGGCAAGCATTTGAACTACACCGGTCGCTCGCAGTTCGACCCCGAGACGAATACCGAATCACCGTTTATCATCAAAGAGCAGTTGTAGCTTGCGCCCTCTCCCACCGGGAGAGGGCGGGGGTGAGGGGAGAGGCATCGGAACATCTCCCCAGCCAGCAGCTCCATCGCGGCTCTCATTTCGCGCGACTGTCGGGGCGGTGTCGCCCCATCAGCCAGCGCACGAGGACACACGTCAGCGGGATCGCCCCCAAGATGAAGAACAAGGCTAGCAGGAGAAAGCTGTCCCGGAACGCCGCCGCGATGGCCTCCACATCCATCTGCCGCCGAATGGCTGCCAGAGCGGTACGGTCAGCCGTCGCGCCGATAATCCCTGCCTCATGCAAGGTGTGCTTCAACGCTTGCATCATCGGCTCATGCTCAGCCATCCCTGCTGCATAGTCATCGTAGGCCAGGAGTTGATGGGTCGCCCGCCGTCGCTCGAAAAACACGCTGGTGACAGTGACGCCCAGGCTGCCGCCGATATTACGCACTACCCCTAGCAAGCCCTGCCCCATACGCACCTGACCGGCTTCGAGAATCTGCACGTTGATCGCCGTGAGGGGCGTAAAGACGGCGAACATACAGGTCCGATAGATGATGATATAGACCACCAGCATGCCGGCAGTGGTGAGCACGGTGACGGTGGAGAACGTGTAAAAAATCGCCATCAACAAGAGCAGCCCAATCATGGCGATGAGCGGTGGGGGGATGAGATCGGTAAGACGCCCAGTGATGACGCCGGTCATGCCGGAGGCGAGGATCGCCGGCACAATGATCAAGCCGGCCTGGAAGGCGGTGAACCCCATCACCTGTTGGAGGAAGATGGGGATCATGAATTGCGCCCCGAACAGCCCCAGAGTATCAAAGAAGGAGGTGGTGCACACCAGACTGAACGTGGAGATGCGGAACAGGCGTAGATTGACGGCAGGAACGGCCGCGAAGAGTTCCTGGAGGATAAACAGCGCGCCGCCCACGCAGGCCGCCAGTCCCAACAACAACAGGGTCGAGAACTCGGTGTCGTCGTAGCGCGCGAGGCTGATCATCAGCAACAGCGGCACTAAGAAGCTGCCCAGCGCCAACAGCCCAAGGTAGTCGATGGACGTATGGCGATACTCCCGCCGTTGCGGCAGTAGCAACAAGCCCAACGTCGCAGCGACAATGGCGCTGGGGATCCCGAGGAAAAAAATCGGCCGCCAGGAGATCTCCTCGATGAAGTAGCCCCCGATGGTGAAGGAGATCACCTGCCCCGCCGACCAGCCAATGGCGCGCAGCCCCAAGGCTAGCCCGCGTTGATGTGGTGGAAAGGCCTCGACCAGGATCACCGCCGTGATCGCCTCCATCGGGCCCAACGCCAGCCCTTGCATGAGGCGGAAGGCGATCAGCATCCCCAGCGATGTGGAAAGCCCACAGCCGATGGTCGAGATCAAGAAGCCCACCACCATGGCGACGAACAGATTGCGATTACCCAGCATGCCGCCCAGCCAGCCGACGATGGGCACCACCAGGGTGCGGGCGATCTGGAAGCTGGTGGCCACCCACTGCGTCGCCGCCAAGTCGGTGCCGAAGTGGGCCATGAGGCGGGGCACGGCCAAGTTGATGCTATTGCCAGCAAAGGTGTTGGTGCCTTCGGCGATCAGCACGATGGCCGCCACCAACCATTTGTAATGGCTGGCCTGCATATCGATGGGAAGCATCGTGGATGCTTGGGGGGAAATTGCCGACGCCGCCACCATTACCCTCACGACTGTGAACCGTCCTCGCCTCCGAACATCTGGCGGGCACACGCAAGTCTTGCCCTGTATGACACAAACGGGGATTCCTAAGCAAGCGAAATTCCGCACCCTCACCGAATTTCGTTTTGCCATGAGAGAGCTTTTGAGTAGAATGCGTTGGTCTAACCACAGCCACTTGCCAACGACACCGCCGATTATCTCCATCGCCCCCGACAATGACAGAGACTGATCGCCGCACACAACCTCGCAAGTCGCGGCAGAAAGCTGCGGTCGAGCGGCGGCAGAGTCGCATCGCCGCTCGGCTGAGCGAGCAGGGTGCGATGCTGGAGGAGCTGCGAACCATCCTCCCCATGCTCCAGCCCCGCTCGGCGCGCGACGACGCACGTCGAGTCATTATGCATGAAAACGTGCTGCGTAGGCCCAGCGTGACAAGCCGCTGCAAGATCTTCGAAAAACTGAGCGGGCGTTGCTTTCGCCCTGACGCTCCACTCGCTGTCGCTCGATTCGTGCACGCCATGCAGACGATTCAGGATTCATTACAAAGCTGTCTGTTGGCCTACACCATGCTTGTCTGGAACGATGCCCTGGTTTCGCTTTTGGGCTGTGAATGGCTGGCTGCAAAGCTTGCTGGTCCACGCTACGATGCTGAGGCATCGGATATCGCAGCGGAATTAGACTGTTTATCCAAAGCGATACCTGATACGCTGGAGGTGCTCAGCTCGAATGCCGGCGACGGAATTAGACTGTTTATCCAAAGCGATACCTCAGATCCGAAAGTGGGCGCCCACCACTCGCCGCCATGTCGCGACGCATTATCTGAGCCTGCTGCGCGACTGCGGTTATGCGACCGGCACAGTGCGCAAGCGCCTACGGCAGCCATTTATCCCGTCGGATGTCGTGTTGTTCGGTGCCCAATTGATCATGGGGAGCGGCGAACCAGCATCGCGTCTTCCAGCGCACACGCTCTTTATGGCCATGGGTCTATCGATCGCGCAAGTCATCGATGCACTCACCGACCTGCACCAGCGACGCGTCGTGAACTTCGCCATCCAGGGCGACACGGTGTGCTTCACCGTCCGAGGAGAAACGCCATCGAGCCGAACATGACGCGACAGAAGCTCGAGTTGCTCAAGAACCGACTCATAGACCCCCAGCGGAAGGGCGGCGCTTTGCGGGTCGTCTATCCACCTGAGGATGAGCTGATATTTCGAACTGGCTATGAAGAAATGATCCAAGAGCTGCGGGCCAAGGACGTAGCGCTCGCAGTCTTGGATTTTCACCCGTTAGTCTTTGAGGTTCTCGAGGCCAGAGGCTTGCTACAAAAGGCCTTTCAATTAGACGCTGCCGGCTCTCGCGAGGTCCAGCGCAACCTCGCCGGCATGGTCCAGCGTGAGGCCTTGAACCGTGTCCTTACCGCCGCAAATCAGGCGCCGGCCAGTATTCTCTGCTGCACGCACACCGCCTCGCTCCATCCCTGGATCGGTTACTCGACGCTCCTTGAGGAAACTGAGAATACCGTGTCCAATACGCTGGTGATCCCGTTTCCGGGGACAGAGAATGGACCGGTGCTGCACTTCCTGGGGGTCAAAGATGGCTACCACTACCGCGCCGCGAGGATCTGAAGCCATTGGCAACAATCTCACCATTCGGGATATCCTGGCCCGCGACTTGAGCCGCAGGATCGAACCAGTCGTCAAGGTGTACGACCGGGGCAATCTCGCTGAGGATCTGCGGCAGTTCGTCATCACCGACTCTCTGGCGCGGGAGCTGCGTAAGTTCTTGGACGCCTTCACCGAGAGCCTGCGCTCGCGCATTCGCCGCGGCCGCGGCGGAGACGGTATGGCCGTCCGGCTCTGGGGGGTTTTCGGGAGTGGCAAGAGCCATGTCGCCAAAGTCCTGGGCCATATCTTGGAAAACGATGTCGTCGAGCCTGAAGGCAACCGGCGCGGCATCGACCTGTTCAACGTCCATCTGGACGATCCTCCCCTCCACGGCGCTGCTGACCTCAAAGCCGCGCTGACGGAAACCCGGACGCATGCTTGGTGTAAGACCATCGCCTTTGAGATCAAATCGAAGCTCGACCAAGCCAATCCTGAATCGGTGACCGAAATTTGCCTGCGGAGCTTTTACGAAAGCCTAGGGTTGGCGTCAACGATCTGGCTCACGCGGCTCGAACGCAAACTCCAAACGGAGGGCCAGTATGACGATTTCCTTCGCACCTATCGCGAGCAGAATGGGCGTGAATGGGTTGCGGATCGAATGGAACACGGCTTTTATCTGGATGAAATCGCCACCGCACTGGCTGCTGCATTGGACCGCCCACTTGCCAGCGCACGCGACATGCTGAGCGCCTATCAGCGCGACCACTCCGGCGTCTCGCCCGAGACCTTCGCCAGGGAGCTGGTGGAGTACTTGCACGGGCGCGCGGCCAAAGTCAAACCCCGAGAGCCCCATCTTGTCTTCGTCATCGACGAAATGGGACAGTTCATCACCGAGAGCGGCGACCGCATCCATGAGTTGCAAGTCATCATCGAACAGGCAGGCGCCCAAGGCCGTGGACGGATCTGGTTCAGCTGTACCTCGCAGGAGGCGCTCGATCAGGTGGTCGATCGCACTCTATACACGGTTCGCTGTGGCAGATGAGACCTATGATGAAAGAAATATCCCCGCCTACCTGAAGCCTGGAACCAAAAGCCTCGACCGGCTCGATCCCGAGCTGAGTCTGTTCGATGCCCAGGGACATCTGATCCGCGGCGCCCCATTGGTTGAAGCCGTCTTCGACGAGCTGCGGCGTCGCAAGGATGAAGCCCTTGACCTGGACGGCAGGGCTTTGGCCGAACACTTCGAGAAGATCCCCTTTGGCTGGCCCGAGCCCCTGGTGCGTCTGGTGCTCGCCGCCATGTTGCGCGGTGGAGCCCTCTACCTCGAACCTCCCGACTCGGACCAACCGGTCTATGACATCGCCAGTCCGGGGGTGGAGACCCTCTTCACTGGGACGCAGAGGTTCCGCCGCACGCGGTTTTATCCGACGACGGGTGGCCTGACACTAGATGAAGTGAAACAGGCCAAAGATGCCCTCGTCGCCCTCGGCGAAACCAGCCTGCCCGACACCGCCCAAGGCCTGGCCGAGCGTATCCGTAGCCGAGGGGCACGCATGGTGCAAGACGCCGAGGAAGGTCTGGTCTGTCCGCCTGAATTGAACCGCCACACCGAAGATTATTTCTCGGTGTAACTGCTGCGCATGCTCGGCCACCGCTGGCCGATGCAAGACCAATATGAACGAGAAGCGGGCAACCCCTTCCTCGACCCGCAATGGATTGACGCCGACGGCATGATTCTATTGACGTTGGGTACGGGCGAGGAAACGCTCATCGAGCGCTTTCCCCGCTTCCTGGACAAAGAGTTCGGCCCGGAGCGGGGGCCATCGGTCGAGACCGAAGCCGGCCAGATCCTCGGTTGGAAGCCTGGCGACGTGTGGGGTCAACAGAAGCCGACGACGCTGGCGCGGTGGTTTGAGCGTGAGTTCTTCAAGCGCCACGTCTCGCAGTTCAAGCGGCGCCCCATCGCCTGGCATCTGACCAGCCCGAAGGGGACTTTTCAGACCATCGTGTATTACCATAGATTCGACAGAAACCATCTGACCTTGTTGCGTGCCCGCTACGTGCGCGAGGCGCTGGAGTCACTGCGTAAACAGCTTGGCGAGGCGCAAACCGCGGGCGCCGACCGGCGAGCGCTGGCGAAAGTCGCCGACCTCGAAGCCAAGATCGCCGACGTGCAGGACTTCGATGAGCGCCTACGCCGCTTGCTCGAAGGCCGTGACCGCGAGGCACGCCTCTGGTGCCCCTGGAAAACCCCTGATGAGCAGCCGGTCGGCTGGGAGCCGGATATCAACGACGGGGTGCGGGTGAACATCGCGCCGGTGCAGCGCCTCGGGCTCCTAGCCGCGGACGTGTTGTCGGCCAAGGACCTCAAGAGCCTACTCGCCCCCGAAGGACGGAGTTAAGCAGGGTATTATAATAGAGTCACTACCTACCGGCTTCTAGATCCAGTGAGGAGGATCGTATGAGATTCAGCCAGATTACCATGAACCCACATCAAATGGGAGGTGTGCCTTGCGTCCGTGGCCTGCGTATCCCTGGCGACAGTCGTTGGAATGATAGCCGATGGCATGCGCGAGGACGAGATCTTGGAAGCATTCCCAGACCTGGAGCGTGAGGACATTCGTGAAGCTCTGCACTATGCCGCCGAAGCTGTGCGGGAGCGGCAATGGCCGCCGAAATTCCCAGTGGATCGCTACGGCCCATGGCCTGAAGGTCTCTCCTTGAGGCGTGAGGATATGTATGATGAATGGGGGCGGTGAAGCAGTTTTTCTGGATTCAAACGCCAAGGGGGCCGAGTCTCCTTTCTATGTGCTCTCGACGACCGGTTTTGAAGTGTGGTGACTTAGTACAGACCACATAAGGACAATGCGCACCATGAATATCGAACAGAAGATCATGGAAAAGCTTAGAATGTTGCCTCTAGAGCAGCAGCAGGAAGTGTTAGATTTCGTGGAATTCCTTCAACAGAAGAAAAGTACCCAAAAGCGACAGTACCGAAGCGTTCGAGGATCGTGGGTTGACCTTGGAGTGCAGATTTCCGAACAAGACATCACCGAAGTCCGACGGGAGATGTGGGGGAATTCGGAGGTGGATCTATGAAAACCATCGAAACGACGGCCATCGTCACCCCGGAGGGCACGATGACTGTACAAGTGCCACCAGGCATCTCTCCTGGAGAACATCAGGTTGTCGTGGTGATTGACGAACATCCCATCGTCAAGAAAAAACGTCCACCACTGAAATTTTCGGCATACCCGGTGGGGTTAGTCTCCGAAAAAATGACCTTCCGCCGAGAGGGCATCTATGGCGACTGGGGGCGGTGAGCCGGTCTTCGTCGATACGCATGTATTGATCTATACACATTTGGCGCGGTCTCCCTTCCATCAGGTGGCGCAAGAGCGCCTGACTGTTCTTGATGAACAGGGCATCGATCTCTGGATCAGGCGCCAGGTGCTCCGAGAATATCTCGCCGGCATGACGAGGCGAGACGACCTCACAGGGGACATTCCGATTGCGTCGCTTGTGCAGGATGTCCGGTACTTTGCGAGCCGTTTTCACGTGGCCGAAGACAGTCCTCAGGTGACAGAACAACTACTGACACTGCTGCAGCGCTGGTGGAGGCCTACGCGCAGGACTGGCACCGCATCGACCTCGCCCAGTGGCGACTGTTGGCCGGAGCACGCCAAGCCGAGGAGATGGAGCTGCTCGCAGCCATTGCCAGCCGGTTCCATGCACAATGCCTCGACGCCACCGGCCGCGCCTTTTATGATTCCTTTCGCGATCAGGGCGTGTGGCCTCCACCAGGCTGCAAGTCCATCGCCGAGGTGGCCGCTCGCTTGTACGAAGAGCCACCGGTGCGGCGAGCCATCCTTGTGGTGGATGCCCTACGCTTCGACCTGGCTGCCGCCTTGTGCGAGTGGCTCGGGGAGGGCACGCTCGAAGCCTACGTGGCGAATGTGCCGTCGGAGACCTATGTCGGCATGACGAGCCTGCTGCCCCGCACCGATGTCCGTACGGGACCTTGGCTAGAATGGGAGGGTGGACATGCGTGAATTAGCAACGCTGGTCTTGGATGCCGTCGATCACAAAGCCGCCGAAGCCTTCCCAGGGCTGGTCGTGCGCAAAGATCTGCTGCGGCGCGTACGCAGCGCTTACGGCGTGCCGATGTTCGTCATCGAGTTCCTGCTCGGAAAGTATTGCGCCAGCACCGATCCGGATGTCATCGAGGAAGGGCTGCAGTTCGTGCGCGACACGTTGCGCAGCAAATATGTCAAGCCCGACGAACGCGAGCTGGTGAAGGCGCGCATCAAGCAGCAGACGACCTTCGAGATCATCGACCAGGTCAAGGTGCGGCTGGTCGAGACTCATGATAAATACTGGGCCGAGATGGCCAACATCAACCTCGACTACGTCAACATCGAGGAGTCCGACATCCGCAAGCACGAACGCTCGGTGCAGGGTGGGGTGTGAGCCGAGGTGGTGTTGCGCTACGACGATACCTACGTCTTCAGGAATCAAAATCGCCTGTTCTTCATCGAACGCCTGAAGCCGATTCAGGTCTCCAACCTGAACATCGGCGATTACCGGGAGGCCCGTGCGCAGTTCAGCCGCGAGGAATGGATCACCCTGCTACTGCGCAGTCTAGGCCTGAATCCGACCCATCCCTACTTCAGCCACCGACGCAAGTTGCTCTATCTGTCGCGGCTGATCCCGCTGCTGGAGAAGAACTACAACCTGATCGAGCTTGGCCCACGCGGCACCGGCAAAAGCTTCGTCTATCGGCAGGTCAGCCCCTATTGCCATCTGGTCTCCGGCGGTCAGAGGACGGTGGCACAGAGGTTTGTGAACCTGGCCAGCGGGGGGGCGTGGGCTCATCTGCCTGTGGGATACGGTGGCTTTCGATGAGGCGGCGGGGATTCGCTTCTCGGATAAAAACGGCATCAACATCATGAAGGGCTATATGGAGGACGGCAATTCCTCCCGCGGCTCCGAGATCATCACCGCCGAGGGATCGATCGTGTTTCTTGGCAACCTGGACGGCGACATCGAAACCGTCGTACGGACCTCGCATCTGTTCTATCCGCTGCTCGAGGCAATGGACACCGCCTTCTACGATCGGATCCATGGCTATCTGCCGGGCTGGGAGCTGCAGAAGACCCGCGATGACTATTACACCGATCACTTCGGGCTGGTCTCGGACTATTTCGCCGAGGTCATGCGCAGCCTTGCGCAAAGAGAGCTACAGCGATGTGCCCGAGCGCTTTTTCCGCTTTGGCTCCCATCGGACGGACGCGATCAGAAGGCCGTGCGGAAAACGGTGTCCGGCCTCATCAAGCTGTTGCATCCCGATGGACACGTGACCACCGACGAGGTGGAGGAATACGTCGTCTTTGCCATGGAGATGCGGCGCCGCGTCAAAGAGCAGCTCAAGAAAATCGCCGGGGTGGAATACTGGGACGTCAACTTCACGTATCGCCACCTCGAAACAGGGAGGGAGACGTTTGTGTCGGTGCCGGAAATGGGCTGCGGCCAGATCATTCTACCCGGCCCTATGGCGCCGGGCTCGGTCTATACCATCGGCCGTGATCTCGACAGCGGGAAACTCGCGCTGTTTCTGCTGCAAACGCAGCTCAGCGCTGGCTCCGGTCGCATCATCCCGCTCGGCGACCTGTCCAGAACGATAAGGGAGGGCATTAAAACTGCGGAAGCCTACCTCAAGGCCAACATGAAGCGACTGGGCAGCACTCGGGATTTCAGGAGCTATGATTTCAGTCTGCAGGCCATCAATCTCAGCCAGGCCAAGGAAGGCGCTGAGACGGCCGTGGCCTTCTTTGTGGCGCTGGTGTCCGCCTTGCTGGAGAAACCCGTACAGGAGCAGCTCGTCGTGCTGGGTGAAATGAGCGTACAAGGGCTTTTACTCAAGGTTTCCAACCTCACAGAGCGGCTGCAATTGGCGCTGGAATCGGGGGCCAAGCAGGTGTTGGTGCCGAGCGAGAACAAGCGCAACCTGGCTGACGTCCCCGATGACGTCTTGAACAAACTCCAAGCCATCTTTTACACCGATCCAACCAATGCGGCGATCCGGGCCATGGGACTGGAGTAAGGAGGTGCGGGTATCTCATGTGATCTTCCCTTAAGCTCAGCCCCCGAAACCGAGCCGCTTCCGAGCCGTATACAGGCTAGGGAGGATGGGCTGTCAGCGTGGGGACAATCCCCAGACATGATGACGTTATTGCGACTGCGTTCGCCATGGCATGGATCATGGCCATCATGGCGAAGAGCGGCGCGATTGAAGCCATCTCATGATGCCGCCGTGTCTTGGCGCATTGATATCGGCGTGTAACTCTAACCATCCACATCAAGAATACGCAGATCTCCGCGTCATGGTCCATCTGTACCCTTCCTAGCCATCTCATGCCATGCCTCGATCAGCGCTGTGCAATATCATGCATCGTCGTTTCATGTACTCCGCATAGAACGCCTGAATTCTTAAAATAATCAAAAAGTTGAACTCTCATACCAGAGATGGTACGACCTTTGCCCGAGAAATGGGCAATGGAGCTGAAAGACCTACCTCCAGGGCCAGGACAAAGCTGTTGTGAAATGACCGAACCGTTGGGCGGATCCCTCAGCTCCTCATCTAGAGGATGGGGGAGAAGAGGAGGGCCAGACCATGGGGCACGCACCTCGCTTGCGCATCATCAGTCTATCAGCGCTACTGCTCGCACAGGGATGGCTTGTCTTCGCCGCGGCTCCCTCGCGCCCCGGCGCGAAGGCGCTGTTTTACACCGAGGCGGGAACCACCGTGGCCCCGAAGATCCAAGAGGCAACAGGTGGACCCAAGCAGATCGGCACCCCTTTGATGATCCCCACACCTTCGGCAGAGCAGCGCGTCAAAGACAGTGGGCACAGGACGCCACGTCCGCCAAGGCCAGCCACAGCCCCGAAACGGGAGCCGTCTGAACCCTGGTTGGGGATCGCCTACTGGATCGAATGGGAACGGCCGGGGGCGGCGCCGACTCGTATCGCCGACCCAGCGCGTTTTGTCTTCCAGAGCGGCGACCGCGTGCGTTTCCACGTGAAGACCAATGCGTCGGGCTATCTCTACCTGATCAACCGCGGTCCCAGCGGGCGGGATACGCTCCTCTTCCCCCCCGCCGGCATGCCTGACCGGATGAATCGCGTCGAGGCACATCGAGAGTATGTCATCCCCCATCGCGGCTGGATCAAATTCGATGATCAACCTGGAGAGGAAGGCTTGCTCTTTCTGCTCTCCCCGCAGCCACTGACCGCGCTCTCGGCGGCGAGCGTCCAAGGTCCAGCCCTGCCACCCTCGGTATCGTGGCAGCTCATCGACGTCGTCGACCGCCGCGGCGCCAAAGATCTCATGGTCGAAACCGATGACACCCCAGGGCAGCAAGCGACGTATTTGGGAGCCGCTATGTCTCCCACCGCGCCGGGCAGCGGAGATGGCCCGATCGTCACCTATGCGACCCGACTGCTGCACCGCTGAGGCCGGCGACCGACCGAAGGTCGAGCATTGACCTAGGCCGCAGGGAGATGGCTGGCACCGAAGGACGCCGGTAGCCGGGAGGAGGGATCGAGCGATGATGACCGCGAACGAGGACGGCAGTGGCGATCGACGTTTCACCCCGTGGAGAAGGCTGATCGCCGCCATCATGGTGGCTCTTCTGGCGGTGACGATGCTCTCCGCCTGTGCGGCGTTACAGCAATCGATGGCACAGAATCCAGGACAGGCTGCGGCGATCTGCGCCGGCGGAGGCGCCTTGGGTGGGGCAGCCATCGGCGCGCTCCTCGACCAGGGAAATGCGGTCAGGGGCGCGCTTCTCGGCGCGCTGACGGGGGCGCTCGCCGGCGGCGCCAGCTGTTTCGCCATCGCCAAGTTCAGCAGCAGCCCCCTTAAAGATTACCAACAAACCCAACAAGAGACGGGGTACATCCCCGCCCAGGGCACCGTCGTGCGGGTGGACAGCTTTACCGTCGACCCCACGATCGTAGGCCCCGGGCAGAAGCTCACCTTTAGCGGCGAATACTATGTGATGACGCCTGACCAGAACGCCGATGTCCCGGTGGTCGAGAACATGATCGTCAGCTTTTACGACGAGAAAGCGCAGCAGTGGCGGGAATTCGGTCGCGCGCAGAATCCCGTCACCGTCAAACCCGGAAAACGACGCCTGAACCCGGCGGAGATCACCGCCCCTCGGGAGCCACCGGCCCCACGGATTCAGGTGGCGCTCCAGGTCAGCCATGACAAGGTCTCCGACCAGAGGAGCCGCGAGGTCGTCATGGCGATGCAGCAGGCATCGCTCCCCTCGGGGGAAGGTTGGACGATGCTCGCCGAGAGCCGCGAGGAGGTCAGCCGTGCGCCCGGTCGTTAGCCGTCCCCACAGCCGTACAGCCGCTCAGGGGCGGTGCCGCGCGCTATGGTCCGGCCGTTGGTCGTGCGCCTCGGCGCTGGCGAGCGCCATTGCGAGCGCCCTGCTCCTCGGTGGCATCGTCTTGGCCCAGGTGGTGGTCTCGCCGGTGCAACCCGTGCACCTGCAGAGGATCCGTGAACTCTTCCAGGTGAACGGCCTTACTCAGGCGGCGATCGGGCTCGATCGGCGCGGGCGCGTCGAGTTGCAAGGGGTCTACGACAACGAGTTAGAGGTCGATCGGGCCTTCTCTCTCGCCCAGACCATCGTGGGCGTGCGCTGGGTTTCCCCGGTGACCCCCGAACGCATTCGGGTCAGGGCATGGATGAGCTGCCTCGAAAGCCTCCTGGCCGGTCGCCCGTGCGATGCGCCGACCCAGCGCCGCGAACCGGTGGACCGCAGCCCCGAAGGCCCACCCGGCCCGCTGCAGCAGCGCTATGCCTTGGTCGTAGGGATCGGTCGCTTTCAGGATAGCCGTATCCAGCCCTTAAGGTATGCGGCGAAGGATGCGGCGGACGTCTACCGCTATCTCATCGATCCAGCAGGGGGGGATTTCCCGCCCGCCAGCGTGGCGCTGCTCCAGGACGCCGGGGCGACCCGCACGGCAGTGGTGACGGCGCTGGAGCGGATCAAGGCTCAGGCGGGGACGAATGACCTGGTATTCGTCTACCTGAGCAGCCATGGGACGCCGCCCGACAAGTATGGCGGCGTCCATCTGGTGACCTTCGATGCAGTGGTGAAGCCGCGCGAACAGATCTGGCACTCCAGTCTGAGCGAAGACGTCCTGCGCGCCTTCATCCAAGAAGTGCGCGCCAAACGCCTCATCATCATCCTCGACGCCTGTTACTCCAACGGAGCCTACACCAGCATACCAGGGTTCTTACCACAAGGCGGGAAATCTCTTGACGGCGATGAATATGAGGGGTATGGGCGCTCGCGACGCGACATGGCGCAGCGGCTTTTAGGGATGAAAGATCTGGTCTATGACGCCACATCCAGCGCAGATCCTCCCAACGCCGTCCGACCAGGCTGGGGTAAGGTTTTGATCAGCGCTAGCGATGCCGGCGAACGCTCATGGGAATCCGATCAGCTGCGCAATAGCATCTTCACCCATTACTTTCTCCAAGGTCTGGTGCGCACCCGCGGCAGCGTGAAGGCGGCCTTCGAGTATTCCCGGCCGCTGGTGCAACAGCAGGTGCAGCGAGAGAAAGGCCGTGACATCGTGCAGAACCCGCAGGCGACGCCCAGTCGAGTGGAATGGGATATCTCCGTCGCCTCAAAGGGGTAGAGGAGGGAGTGCCATGTTGGCGTCTGCCGTCGAATTGCTGAGTCTCATCCGAGGTCTACCGCGCCCTGTCAGTGCGGCCATCATCCTGGGGTTGATGGGAATCGCGGGGATCGCGCTTATCCGCATACCGCCACAGCATTTGATCGATCTGATCCGGGGCGGTGGTTCGCGCGAGGCGCCGGGAGCGCCCCCGGCAGAGGCCCGATATCGTTTCCAACAGGGTTTGGCCCTCGCCGCCAACGGCCGCATCGATGAGAGCATCCGCGAGTTCTCGGATGCCATCAACCTCGCCCCGAATTACGCCGCCGCCTATGGCAACCGCGGCGTCGCATATATGATGCAGAAGAAGTACAACAAAGCCCATGAAGATCTGATCAAGGCCATCGCTCTCGATCCCGCCGATAAGACGGCTTTCTATAATCTTGCCGCCGTGCACGCCTTACGGCAGGAGTGGGATCTCTCCCTTGATCGCCTCGATCAGGCGTTGAAGCTCGGCTTTGACGACTACGACGTCCTGCGGCGCGATCCCGATCTCGACGCCGTGCGCAAGCTGCCGGAGTTCAGGAAGGTCCTCGAACGGCACAAGATCGTGCCATAGAGCGCTTTGTCGCCTGAGCACAAAGCAGCATCGGCCTCGCACAACCTCTCTTCGGCTCCGTCTGAGCCTCATCCCACCCTCTCCCGGCTGGAGAGCTGACTGGGGGAAGTATATCGCGAAGACGGGCCTGCAATCGTTCCCCTCCCCCTTGATGGGGGAGGGTTTGGGTGGGGTGGGGCAAGCGCCTCTTCCCCCCCATCCCCCCCTTCCCCCACGCTGGGGGGAAGGAGACGTGCAGTGACCATACCATCCTCGGTCAGCCGGCGGGAGAGGAGGGATAAACCAGGCGGACGATGGGTGGCTCGGCGACGTCCTGGGTCGACACCCCGGATCGGCCGCCGGAGCCACCGATGCTCAGCCAGTCAAGCCATACAGCCGCAGGCAGTTGTCCCACATGATCTTGCGTTTGGAGTCGGCGCTGACGCCGGGCAGCGCCAGAAAGGTCTCGATGCCGTGGGGGAAGGGACCATCGGCATGGGGGTAATCCACCGACATGACGATGTTGTCGTCGCCGATCTCATCGATGACCACCCTGAGCAACTCTTCGTCCACATCGGTGCCGATGTAGCACTGCCGTTTAAAATACTCGCTCGGCAGCGCTGAGAGTTTCACCCCTTCGCCGCCGCCATACTTTTGCCATTGATCATCCAGCCGATGCAGCCACCACGGTAACCAGCCGCAATTCCCCTCCAGGAAGCCGACGCGCAGGTCGGGGAAACGCTCCAACACCCCACCCACCAGCATGGCGCCCATAGCCAGCATGAGCTCCAACGGGAAGGCCGAGGCGTGGTTGAGGGTGCGGAAGTTAGGATGGCCGCGGAAGCGGTTACTGACATAGTCTTGGGAGGCACCGCCACTGGTGCCGTGGAAGGTCACCGGCACGTCCAAGCGCGTGATCGCCTGCCACAGGACGTCGCAGTCGCGGGCGTTGACGTAGCGCTCGTTGACGGGCATGGGCAACAGCACCACCGCCACGTGCCCTTTGGTCTCGACGGCGCGCCGGGCCTCGGCCGCCGCCAGCTCGGGGTCGTGCAACGACACGATGGCCGCCGGTTTGAGGCGCCTGGGATCGGCCTGACAATAATCGGCGAGCCAATCGTTAAAGGCGGCGCAATAGGCCGTGGCATACTCCGGTGCCAGGTCGTCGATCGACACCACCATGTGCGCAAAGGTGCGATACACCACGGCGACGTCGATGCCCTCGGCGTCCATGGCAGCCAGCGTCGAGGGCGCATCGTAGCCGCGCTCGCGGATGGGCTTGTACAGGTGTTCCGTCGGGGCGTCGAGGTGCTGTTGTGGGCCGATGACCTCCGGCGCCCGCGCCCACGGCGGGATGATGCGGCCCTGGACGTCCCAATGCGGGAAATTGGTCGGGCTCCACCCCAGGTAGCGCGGCATCTTGTCGCGATAGCGGTTATCGAGGTACTTTTCGTACACGTCGCCCATCTCGATCACATGTAGATCGCTGTCGATGACGTGAAAACCGTGTTTCATGACCTGTGCTCTCGCTCCTCTTCCAGGGGTTGCAGGGTAACGAGGGTGGCGCCCCAGCCGCCGGCCTCCTGCCCTGCCAGGTGAAATGACGCCACATTCGGCTGACGCGCCAGGATGGCGTGCACAGTACGCCGCAGGGCTCCGGTGCCTTTGCCGTGAATGATCCGCACGTCGAGGATGCCGCGCTCACGGCACTCGGCCAGGTAATCCGGGATCAGCTCCTTGACCTCCTGCAGCCGGAAGGTATGCAGATCCAAGACGCCGTCGATGGGGAGTTCAATGGAGAAATCGTCGTCCATGGCACTCTCTTTCTCCCTCTCCCACTGGGAGAGGGGTGGGGTGAGGGCAGTCACACCGCGCGATCAGGCCTGGCCCCCTCACCCTAGCCCTCTCCCGCAGGGAGAGGGAATGCTGCCGTTACACCCCTAGCTTCCCCGCGAGATCGTTGAAATCGCTGGCGTGCACCTCGAAGGCCGGGTCGGGGGTCAAATCCGGCGTGTGATTGGGGCCGCGCTCATAGGGGCGCGTCACGAACGCCGCTTTGAAGCCGACGCGTTGGGCGGCGCGCAGATCGTCCTTATGCGCCGCCACCATCATCACCTGGGCGGGTTGCAGCCCCAACAGGTCGGCCGCGGTCTGATAGGTCTGGGGATCGGGTTTGTAATGCCTGGCCAGCTCGGCAGACAGGATGCAGTCCCAGGGCAGGCCGCCGTATTTGGCCATATTGGTCAACAGCGCCACGTTGCCGTTGGACAGCGTCGCCAGCACGAAACGTCGGCGCAGACGGGTCAGGCCCTCGACGGCATCCGGCCAGGGATCGAGCCGATGCCAGACGCGATTGAGGTGATCGATGTCGGCTTCACTCAGGCCACTGATGCCGAACTTCACCAGCAGCTCGTCCAACACCATCCGATGCAGCGTGTCGAGGTTAGTCCACGGCAATTCACCGCGCCGCACGCGGTCCATGGATGGGCGGTAGGCGCCGCGCCAGGCATCAGCAAAGGCTGCCCAGTCTACCTTAAGCCCGCGCTCGGCGCCGAACTGCTCGCCTTGGCGGATGATCGAGCCACGCCAATCCACCACGGTGCCGAAGACGTCGAAGGTCAGCGCCTTGATCTGCGAAACATCGAGCTGTGCCATGTGTCCTCCACATCCTCTTCCCTCGTCACTCACCACCCCTACCCGGCCCCTCCCTATCCAGGGCATAGGCGCCAGGTTCAGCTGCTACATCCAGCCTAGGGGAAGCACGATATCCCCTCTCCCACCGGGAGAGGGTCAGGGTGAGGGTGGCTCCAAGCCTGTTCAACGCCTTGACTTCCCTCACCCCAGCCTTCTCCCATCGGGAGAGGGAGCCTTCTCCTGGCACTGATGCCCACCAAGAGGGAAAGGTCATTCACCATCTTCACGCATGAAACTCGACCAACGGCAGCGCCACGGCGCGGCCGGATTCGGCGCTGCGGTGCACGGCCTCCGTGAACTCCATGTACTTCACGCCGGTCTCAAAGTCCGTGTGGGTGATCTTCTCGCGGCCGCGGATGGCATTGACGAATTCCTCCTCCACCCGCCATTTGCCGGCTTTGGCAGCAGGGATGTCGATCTCGTGCAGCTCCTTCTCGCCCGCTTTGCCGCCGAACAGCTTATTGCTCCCTTGATCGAAATGCAGCGTGCCCTTGCTGCCGAAGAGCCAGGCCCCTGGGGCCGGCCCCAATCCGGAAACGGCGCTGAAGTTATACGTCCCCTGGGCGCCGCCCGGCAGGTCGGTGACGATATCGACGTGGTCGGGGATATCGACAGCCACCATGGCGCCGGTTTCCGGGTCGCGGCGCTGCTTCACGAAGATGCGCGTCTGGGCGAAGACACGCGTGGCATGGCCCACCCAGCGCATGGTGGCCTCGTACCAGATGCCCATATTGAGGATGTTATAGCCGCTCAGGCGTTTCTGTTGCCGCCAGTGCAACGGGGCAGCGGGATCGGCGAACTCCGGGGCGACACCGCGCACGACCAGCGAGTACAGTTCACCCAAATAGCCCTCGGCCATCAAATCCTTGATGGTTTGATCCACACGCAGGGTGAACGGCGAGGGCACGATCTGCGCCACCAGATCGGGGTGCTCGCGGGATTTTTTCAGCATGGTATGGGCTTCGGCGGCATTCATCGCCATGCGGGCCTCGCACATCACGTGCTTGCCGGCGTCCAGGGCGGCGCAGGTGAGCTCGCAATGCATGTACGGCCAGGTGCCGATGACGATGGCGTTGGTGTCGGAGGCCGCCATCAATTCGCGCCAGTCGTCGTAGACTTTGGGAATCTTGAACTGGTCGGCCACCCGCTGCGAGGACTCGCGGCTGCGATTGCACACGCTGACGATCTCCACGCCATCGATGGCCTGCAAACCTGGGATATGGCGCACACGGGTGTTGTTTCCAGCGCCGATGATGCCGACTCGAATCGGTTGGTCTGCCATGCGTTTTCCTCCTTGAAGCTAGGACTGAGGGATGAGGACTGAGGACTGAGTGAACGACTATGTCGCTCCTCCGTCCTCTTGCTCAGCACTGTTTTCTCGATGCTTCACAATCACTTCTCCATCCACGGCAGCGTCAAATCGACGAACCACGATTGCGGTTGGACGAAGCCCTTGACCTTGGGACTCATGGCACGTGGGTTCAGGTCATGCACGATGAACACCCAGGGGGCATCGTCCACGATGATCTCGTGCACCATAGCCAGATAGCGGTCGCGCTCCTGCATGTCGAACGTGGTCTCGGCCGCGGTGATGAGCCGATCCACCTCGGGGTTGATATAGGGCATCACATTGGTCGACTTGGGGGCGACGTAGGCACTGTGGAAACGGCGCACGAAGGCGCCGTGGGGCTCGACGAAGTGCAGCGAGATGTTGATCGCTCCGAGATCGGCGTTATCGGCGTGCTGGAACCCCTGGAACCAGCGCTGGATCAAGGCATTCCACTCGATGGGCACGAGTTCGAGGTCGATGCCCACTTCGCGCAAGTTCTCCTGGATGAATTCATTCATGGGCAGGGGCAACATCTGGCCCGAGCCCGAGGTCGAGATCAGCACGCTCGTCTTCACCCGCTTGTCCTTGCCGTCGTACCCGGCCTGCTTCAAGATCTCCTTCGCCTTGGCCGGATTATACTCGTAGCGGGTGGGATTGCCGAACCAGGGATGGCCCGGATATACCACGCCGGTCGAGGCGATACACGTGCCGTTCAACAGCGATTTGCACAGCCCCTCGCGATCGATGGCGTAATTCACCGCCTGGCGGACCAATTTGTTGTCGAACGGTGGCTTCGTAAGGTTGAGATTGTACGGCCAGTTGTGCGGGTATGGGCGCAGGAAGATCTGAAAGCCGGCCTGGCGCAGCTGGGGGATGGCATCCGGCGGCGGCACCTCGATCCAATCCACCTGGGCATTGCGCAGCGCCGCCAGGCGCGTGGTGACTTCGGGCAGGGGAAGGAGGATGACCTTGTCGACCTTGGGAAGGCGCTTGTTGTCCCAATAGTCTCGGTGGGGCTCCAGCTCAGCGCGCTCGCGCTGCACCAGCTTGGTGAGCCGGAAGGGGCCGGTGCCGGCCGGGTTGGTGGCGAAGGCGCGCCAGTCTCGGCCAACGTTCTCCCAGTGGCGCGGACTGGCGTACAGGACATAGGTCAGTTGGGTCAGGACGAAACTGGACGGACGCGTCGTGGTGAGCTCGACGGTGTAGTCGTCGAGCTTACGCCAGCTCTGCATCTCGGTGGTAGCCCAATGACTCCACCCCGCCTGACGCGAGTCGAATTGGGGTGCCCCCTTGGTTTTGAGTTTGTCCCAGTTCCACAACACGGCGTCGGCGTTGAATGCGCTGCCATCGTGAAACTTCACCCCGCGACGCAGCTTGAAGATCCACTTGGTGGGGTCGTCGGCCTTAACCTCCCACGACTCAGCCAGGGCGGGGACCAGGTCGGGCAATTTCTCTCCCTGCGATAAATCCCAGCGCACCAGCGCCTCATAAATCTGATACCCAATGAAGCGAAACCCCTCGAATCCCTGGTCTGGCTGGCCGCCGGTGAACGGGATGTCCGCCGCCGTCATGCCGATGCGCAGGACGCCGCCGCGCTCCTGGCCAAAGGCGCCGGACGCCCACAACATCCCGGTCACGGCAACGAGGGTGAGAAACAACACGGCTCTGTGGAAGTGCACCCATCGCGTCTGATGCCCGATCATCGTCGCCTCCCTTCCACCCGACCTTTGGCCTGATCTCCACGTCAGCGCTTGGTTGCCCGCGCCTGCTGCGAAGCTCGATTATCCGAAAGGGCAGGCGGCAGAGGGCATCAGGATCAGGCAACAGCGCCATGCCATGACACATCGGCGCGATTGTAGCGGGGTGGAACCGGTGTGTCAACGCTGATGCGAGCGGCGGTTTGGTCGGGGTGTGCGCCATTTTGTTGCGATACCTTCTCTAAGCCGATCCCCTCTCCCGGCGGGAGAGGGTGAGGGTGAGGGCGGCAGGGAGATTGGGCGAGACGCGAGCCGTGGCATCACCACGTAACGCGCTGACGCACACCCGTTGGCTCGCACGGACGGGACGGCTGGGAGTATAATAGTCAGGGGAAGTTATGCCGAGGCCTACGATGACCGCCTGTATGCCGCGAAAGCTTTTCATGCTCACCGTCCTCGCCACATGCCTGGGGCTGTTCCTGGCCGTTTTGGCGGGGGCGGAGGTTCTGCGCCTGGAGGTGGAGTCGCGCCAGGATGTGTTGGGCGGCAGGCCCTTCGCCCCGGCAGGGCTTGGATGATCCTGCCCGGGTCGCGATCATATCAATCAGAGGATTCGTGGGTTCTCAACTCGCTCGGTCTCGCCATGGGCGACTGTGGCTTCATCGTGTCGGTGGCTATCCTGGATTTGCCCTTCTGGTGCCGGTCGATGAGTTCGACGAGAACGTTGGCGGCGAGGATCAGAGCGGCCCCTAGCATGGCGAGAGCGCTCAGTTCACGGCCCACGGCCACGTAGGCGTAGAGCGCAGCGAAAATGGGCTCGGCGAGATAAACAAGGGCGGCGCGCGTTGGATCGATTTTGGGTTGAAAGGAAAACATCAAGCCGAAGGCGAGCATGGTGGCGATGACGATGAGCAGCATCAGGTACAGCCACAGGCCTTCGCTCGTGACCATGGCCCATTGCACCTGCGGCGCCAGCAGTGCCCGATCCGTGGCCACCCAGAGCGACGAGAGCGCCGAGGCCACGCCGACCACCAAGAATTGTCCGGCCGCCATACGCCATGGGGAATCCTGCCGCGCGACCTCGCTCAGGGCGATCATGTGCGCCGAGAACAGCACGGCGCAACCGAGGCCGAGGCTCTCACCGACCCCGAACCCGGTCGGGGCTGCCCCCGTCATGAGCCAGATGCCCAGCGCCGCCACGCCGACCGGGAGCCATACCGCCGCTGCTGGAGGACGACGCACGACCACCACCATCAGTAACGGCACGAAGATCACGGTCAGGCTGGTGAGAAAGGCGTTCAACGCCTCGCTGGTGCGGTCGAGTCCGAGCATCTGCACGGTCTGACCGGCCCACAGCATCAATCCAAGCAGGAGCGCACGCTTGACTGCGATCCAGCTCCAGCCGCGTCGAGCTCCTGGAAAGACGATGAGCCACAACACGCCAGCGGCGGTAAAACGCCAGGCCAGAAGGAGTATGGGTCCGAGCAGCGACCCCGACGGCAATCCTGCTGTGTGATTGATCCCCTCACCTGCCGCTTTCGCCCAGGTGAACGAACCGCCCCAGGCCATCGTCGCCATCAGCAGGGCCAGGGTGGCCGGGCGCGTCTGCGGGGATTCTCTCGCCGTTTGAGCCGTCGGTTGACGTGGCGCGTGCAGCATGGACAGTAGAATCTCCGTGGCATCATGGGTCTGCATCATGGGTCTGGAGGTCGTCGAGCAACAGCGGCATGATCGATCGGGCAGAATATACCCGACCCCGCCGCTACATCACAAGTCTTCTCGCGCCATAAGATCTGCGCCCTTGCCCCCGAATTTCCTCGGCGCTTGCCATACGGCCTCATGCTATACTGAGGCCTCGTAGACCGATTCCGTTGTCGCAGGCAGCGCCGTCGCCCCGTGCCCTCCCGCCCTCTTGACAGAGGGTTTTCTGGAGTAGGCTTTTCGCCCCCCTCCGCTTAAGAGAGGGTGAGGCTGAGGGTCGTTCCAAACGCCGCTCACAGGCATGCCTTCCCTCACCCCGGCCCTCTCCCGGAGGGCATAGGCGCCACGTTAAGGAGAATAGCGGGGAATACCAGACTTTTTCGATCTCCTCCCCCGTTGCGGCGGAGGATACAGGTGTGGGTGAGTCGCCGACCTTCATCCCGACCTTCCCCCGCCGGGGGGGAAGGGGCATCACACCCTGTCCCAGCGTGCCTTCGCGCTGAACTTGGCGCCTATGCTCCCAGAGGGAGAGGGGGGGCCAGCAGGAGGCAGGTTGAGCCCTCAGCGCGTATTCCCTCTCCCCCTGGGAGAGGGCCAGGGTGAGGGCAGCCTGCAGAGGGAAGGCGCGGGAGTAGGACGGCGGCGTTTGACAGCCATGTTGAATCTCTTCACGACACCGCAGAAAGGAGCAGACCATGAAGGTCACCCATGCGACCACGCGCGTCTTGCGGACCCCGGCCGATAATCCATTGGTCGTCGGCATTCCAGTGGGCAATGACACCCGTGAATTTGTCACCTTGGAGCTTGGTACGGACGAGGGCGTCGAGGGCATCGGCTTGACGTTCTTCGGCGGGCCGTTAACCGGCGCCCTCAAGGCCGCGGTCGATGCGCTGACACAGTTGGTCGTGGGGGAGAACCCCCTGCACGTCGAGACCGTTGCGGCGAAGCTGCGGCGCGCCGCCAGTGGCTCAGGGCCGGGCGGCATCTTCACCCTGGCGCTGTCGGCGATCGACATCGCCCTGTGGGACATCAAAGGCAAGGCGCTGAATCAGTCGGTCTGCTCGCTGCTCGGCGGCTTCCGCGACCGCGTCCCCACCTACGCCAGCGGCGCCTTGATGCGGCCGTTCCCCGTCGATTATCTGGCCAAAGCGGGTCCGCGCCTGGTGGACATGGGCTTCAAGCAGATGAAAATGCAACTGGGCGCTGAACCGACGGTGGCGCGTGAGATCGAACGTGTGCGGGTGATGCGCCAGGGCATCGGCGACGACATCGACCTGATGTGCGACATCAACCAACTCTGGAACGTCAACCAGGCCATCGACATCGGACGACGCATCGAGGACTATCATCTCTTCTGGTTGGAGGATGTGGTGGCGCACGATGATTACCAGGGATTGGCGCGTGTCGCCGACGCCCTGACCACCCCTATCGCCGCTGGCGAGTACCACTATGGCATCACGCCGTTCCGACACATGCTGGAGGCGCGGTCGATCGACATCGTCATGATCGACCTCTTGCGCGTCGGCGGCATCACCCAATGGCGAAAGGCCGCCGGCATGGCCGAGGCCTTCAATTTGCCAGTGGTCAGCCATCTCATCCCGGAAATTCACGTCCACCTCGTGGCCGCATTCCCCAACGGGTTGACGGTGGAGTACATGCCGTGGACGCTACGGCTATTCGAGGAGACGCCGAAGATCGAAGACGGTCTGCTCGTGGTGCCCCAAAAGCCTGGCCTCGGGCTGAAGTTCGATCAGGAGGCCATCAAGCGCTATGAGGTCAAATAGCGCCCCACACCTAGCCTCTCCCCCGGCGAGCTGACAAGGGGAGGTGATGAGACGCCCGACCTGGAAGCAGATCGTACTCACGCTGGCCAGTGTCTTTGCCATAGCTCTTCTGCTCAACTGGGCTATCCTGGCTTTATTTGGCCAAAAGAGTGCCGATCGCGCCGTGCACAGCCTGATGGGCATCCTCATGTTGATGGGGTATATCTATCTGTTCGTCCGGCGGCAGGCCGGCGGCATGGGCCCTCTGCCCTTTTTCGCTCTGGCCCTGATCCCCTGTTATCTGGGCACAGTCTTCCCGGACCTGGATATCGCGCTTCTAAGCATCAGGGCGCATCGCCATCCGCTCTTTCACAGCAGCCTGTCGTTCTTCCTGCTGCTGGCATTGGTGGGGCGGCGTGCCTGGCTTCGCCCGCTCATCGCCGGCTATGGGGTCGGCTTAGCGAGCCATCTGTGGTGGGATGTGCTGGATTATGGCGACGTTCGCTGGCTGCCAGGGGGTCTGCTCGACAGGCTGTGGTTGGCGGGAAATGGCTGGGTGTGCCTGGTGACGGGGCATTTCCATCTCAACAATCCAGAACGATAAACCTCTATCAGAAAACCTCACGCCACCATAGTTATGCGTTATGCCTATCCCCATTACTCCCGCAGATAAGGGGTTCCCGCCCAAGGCCGGCGCGGCGATACCTGAGGCCGGGAGGGGATGGAGCAAAGCCGCCAGAAGCTCCGGTAGAGGAGGACAGCGGGACACCTCGCAGGGGGAACCAGCGTGGATCTATGGTACCGCGCCAAGGAACAGGGGGTGAGCTGACCGACCAACACCGCGGATGGCCTGTTCCGGGCCGCCACGTGACAGCGTAGATCGAGGCTGGTACAATGACTCAACTGCCGAGGGCTGGTCGGTGACGGCGAGGTTCAGCCAAGCTTGGGAGCTAGTTGGGGACCTGGCGGGGCTGCAGGAGCCGCTGGGGAGACATGATGGCTTTTACGGTGGAAGACTTTCGAGATCTGATGCGCTTGTTGGAGGAGCGGCCGGAATGGCGGGCGGAGCTGCGCCGGGCCGTGCTGACGGACGAGCTGTTGGCGCTACCGGAGCTCGTCCGCGCCCTGGCCGAAGCACAACGTCGCACCGAGGTCGAGGTGGCGGCCCTGGCCGAGGCCCAACGCCGGGCTGAGGAGCGCCTCAGCGGGGTGGAGGAACGCCTCAGCGGGGTGGAAGACCGCCTCAGCAGGGTGGAAGACCGTCTGGGCCGCGTGGAAGAGGAGATCGTCGCCCTAGCCGAAGCACAACGTCGCACCGAGGTCGAGGTGGCGGCCCTGGCCGAGGCCCAACGCCATACCGAGACCTTGGTAGGCGGTATGCTCGTCGACCTCGGTGAGCTGAAAGGCGACAGCCTCGAACGCCGCTACCGGGAGCGGGGGCCAGCCTACTTTGCACGGCTGGTGCGGCGGGCTCGGGTGCTGGCGGGGGAGGAGTTGTTAGACCTGCTGGAAGCAGCGGTGGAACAGGGCCAAATCCCGGCGCACGAGGCGCAGGACATCGCGCTAGCTGACGTGGTCATCCGCGGGCGGCGCCGGGAGGATGACACCGAGGTATACCTGGTGGTGGAGGTGTCATGGGGGGTCGACGCCCATGACGTGGAGCGAGCGGCACGTCGGGCTGCGCTCCTGCAAGAGGCCGGGTTGGTGGCGGTGCCGGTGGTGGCAGGCAAGGTGATCCTCCCGGAGGCGGTGGAGCGGGCGCGGGAGTTGCGCGTGTGGCGCCTGACGGATGGCCAGATCATGGTACCGGCATCGTGAGGCCATGGGTGCGCCTCTGACAGCCCGATGCGCACAGAGCGGGTGGGGGCGTTCTTGCAAGCCTCGATGAAGATCCTCTTTGTTTGCACCCAGAATGTGGCGCGGAGCCCCATGGCGGCGGCGATCTTTGGCGAACTGGTCGGCGGGCGGAGCCGGCATCGTGCATGCCAATTCTAACAGGTAAGGGCAGTTAATAGGCATCGCGACCAAGGGGGAGAGATGGAAGATATCCCTGAATCAGGCCTTGGCTGACAGGACTTCCCGGTAGTATACTGACAACCCCGAGGCTGCGAGTCGCCTCGCTGGAGGTTTCCTCCCACTGCCCAGGTCGGGTGCGTCGCGCATGCGCGGTGCTTGGAAGTTGGAGAAGAGCAGGCAGGTCCAGAAGGTCTAGAACTGGGGTAATGGAGGCGCATGATGGCTGCCCAGTTGGTTCCCCATCGGTTTACCGTGCAGGACTACCACCGGATGGCGGAAGCGGGCATCCTTCGTGAAGACGACCGTGTGGAACTTCTGGCAGGGGAAATCGTCGAGATGCCTCCCATTAGCCCTGGGCACGCCGGTGGTGTGAAGCGCTTGACAAATAGCTTTCTTCCCTTACAGGCGGAGAGAAAGGTTATTATCAGCGTTCAGGACCCCATCCGTTTGGGTGAGCATTCAGAGCCTCAGCCGGACCTCGCCCTGTTGAAGCCCCGCCCCGATTTTTACGCTCGGAACCACCCCGGCCCTGAAGATGTCCTGTTGCTGGTAGAGGTGACGGATAGCTCAGCCAGCTATGATCCAGAGGTGAAAGTCCCGCTCTACGCCCGTTTCGGCATCGCGGAGACCTGGCTTCTTGCTCTCGAGTCGGGGGTGATCGAGGTGTATCGCGCACCTGGTCCGGAGGGCTACCGCCAAGTCAGAATCCTGGGGCGTGGCGAGCGGCTCTCCCCGCAGGCGTTCCCTGAGCTGATCCTGACGGTTGATGAGCTGTTGGGGGCATGATCGCCTCGTTTGTTCCCACCCCAGCTTTATCCAAGCAGGCGCAGTGCCAGTTCGCTGTGAAGGATGCGCCGGCCTGGTTGCTCCCATCGTCCCCTGGAGGGGTCGCCCACGAAAGCCGGCATCTGAACATGCCGCAGAGTCTGCTCATGAGACGGCGTCTCCCTTCTCCCCCTGGGAGAGGGTTAGGGTGAGGGCGATTCCGAGCCTGTTCAACGCTTTGACTTCCCTCACCCTCGCCCTCTCCCGCCGGGAGAGGGAGTCAGGGCGGAGGGGGTCAAGACTGGGCTCATGCCCCGGTCAGGCGGGCTTGCAGGGCCTGGAAGACTTTTTCCGAAGTGACGGGCAGGTCGGTGATGCTCACCCCCACGGCATCCAGCACGGCGTTGACGATGGCCGGGGCCACGGCGCTGATCGGTTGCTCGCCGATGGCCTTGCCGCCGTATGGCGTCGGGCCGCCGCTGTCGCTGCGTACCAACACCGTGCGCAGCTCGGGAATGTCGCGCATATTGGGGATTTTGTAATCGCCGAACGACAGCGTGGAGATGCGGCCCTCGTCGTACTTCAATTCCTCCATCAGGGCGTAGCCGATGCCTTGCATGACGGCACCTTCGATCTGCCCCTGATGCGCGATGGGGTTGAGGATGGTGCCGACGTCATGGGCAGTGGTGAAGCGGGTCAGCCGCACCTGGCCGGTGTCCTCATCGACCTCGACCTCGGCCACCTGGGCGCAGAACACCGTGATGTGCTCGTCACGCTCGGCCGCGTAAGTGAATTGCCCTTCGATGCCTCTGCCAGCGCGCGATACCAGCTCGGCGAGGCCGACCGGCGGCTGACCGGGCGCCACCACCTGGCGGTCCTTGAACACCACCTCGTCGGGGTTCCAGCCGTATAGCTCCGCCGCCCGCGCCAGCAGCTTCTGGCGCACCTCCTGACAAGCGCCGTAGGTGGCCTGACCGCCGACATGGGTGACGCGGCTGCCGCCGACGCCGGTATCGAAGGGGATATCGTCGGTGGTCCAAGGCACCAGGCGTACTTCGTTATAAGGCACCCCCAGCTCCTGGCCGACGATCTGCCGCAGCACGGTATAAAAGCCGCTGCCGGTATCGCGCAAAGCGGTGTACAGCGTCACCGTGCCGTCGGGGTCGATGGCGATCTTCGCGGTCGAGGTGCCGGCGCCGATGTGGCGCTCATAAATGGCCACCCCACGCCCCACGCGCTTGCCGGGAATCTGCGGCTTGGGCTGGCGATATCCGGCCTCCTGGACCGCTGCCGTCAGGGTCTGTTTGCCCATGACGTTCTGCCAATGATGCCCCAGCGGCGACTCATCGCCGTCCTCGACCAGGTTTTTCATGCGAAAGTCGTAGGGGTCCATCCCCAGCTCACGGGCGATGAGGTCGAGCTGGGCCTCCGAGGCGAAGACGGACTGCGGGTCGCCGGGGGCGCGCATGCTGCCGCAGGGCACGTGATTGGTGTAGACCATATAGGCATCGACGCGCATGTGGCCCATTTTGTAAGGGCCGGCGCAGTGCGAGCCGTAGGTGACGCCGCGCGCCGGTTTGAAGGCCGCGTACGCGCCGCTGTCGTAGATCAGCCGGGCGTGACGGGCGGTGATGGTGCCGTCTTTCTTCACCCCCGTCTTGAAGATCATCACCGCCGGATGCCGAGGATTGGCGGCCATCAATTCCTCGACGTAGGTCATCACCATGCGCACCGGGCGGCCAGTGGCTTTGGCCAGCCAGTAGGCCACATGGGTGTCCATGAACGAGCCCTTGCCACCGAAGTCGCCGCCGATGAAGGTGGGATTGATACGCACCATGTCCTGCGGTAGATCGATGCCCTCCGCCAGCTGCTGGCGCACCTGAAACGGCATTTTACTGTTGAGCCAGACCTGCACCCGGCCCTGCTCATCGATGGAGACCACCGAGGCATGGGGCTCGATGTAGGCTTGGTGCTGATGCGGTGTCCGGAAGGTGTGCTCGAAGACGTAATCGGCCTCGGCGAAGCCTTGTTCGACCTCGCCCTTCTGCCACACTGCATGGTCCACCATGTTGGGATGCTCGCGGGGGCGGTCGGCGCGCCCGACATAGCGCATGAAGTCGGGATGGAGCACGGGCGCATCGGGTTGGATGGCCGCGAGCGGGTCGAGGACCGGCGTCAGCTCTTCGTATTCCACCTCGATACGCGTCAGGGCTTCTTCGGCGATGTCGGCATCCTCGGCGGCCACGGCCGCCACCTTCTGGCCGACGAAGCGCACGACGTCGCGCGCCAGGATCGGCATGTCGCGCAGCATGCGGCCGATCAAGACATCGGGGATATCGAAGCCGGTCAGCACGGCATGCACCCCCTTGACGCGGCGGGCGGCGGAGGCATCGATGGACTTGATGCGGGCATATGGATAGGGACTGCGCAGGCATTTCCCGACCAACGTGCCCGGCAGATTGATATCGGCAGGATACACCGCGGCTCCCCTCACCTTCTCCGGTCCCTCGGCGCGGCCGACGGGCTGACCGATCGTGGCATATGGTGTGGCCATAGTGTGCTCTCCTGAGTCTCGTTGTCTTGTCCCTACGGGGCATCACACCCTCTCGATGTTCCTCTGTAGACTGCGTGTAACGCAAAACGGCGTCGCTGTCAACCGCATTCGTCTGGATCAGACGCGGCGGAGTCGTCTGTGGTTCGCCACGGTATAGCGATACGCTTTGTTGACAGGGCTGTGCGTAGGGAGTATCGTCCGGCAAGGGAGCGGGAGAGATGGTCTTCCCGCGACAGGTCAGGACATTTGCCCCGCCAATATCCGGGTAGAGGCGCACACCAGGAGGCTGTAGGATGCCCACGAGAGATACCTTGCATCGATTAATCGACGAGCTCCCCGAGTCTGAGCTGGCAGCGGCGGAGCGATTTCTCAGCTACCTACGTGTCACGGCTGACCCGGTACTGCGAGCACTGATCGAGGCCCCACTGGATGATGAGCCCGAGACGGATGAAGAGCATCGAGCTGTGCAAGAGGCGCGGGAAGAGCTGGCACGCGACGAGGTAAAGACGCTGGAGGAAGTGCGGCGAGAATTAGGCCTGTGAAGTGGACAGTCGTCCTAACCGCCAGCGCCCAACGAGACCTCCGGCGGCTCGACCGCCCCGTGGCGACCCGTATCCTGGATGCCCTCACCCGGTTCGCCGATACTGGGCAAGGCGACGTCGCCCGGCTGCAGGGCGTCTCGGACGAGTGGCGGCTGCGCGTGGGCGATTGGCGCATCCGCTCCCGCTATGACTATCCTAACCGGAGGCTGGAGGTACTACGTATCCTAACTCGGGGGCAAGCATACCGCTAAGGCGAGGTCGCGTGACCGTTCCATCCGTTCATGGCTTCCCGCACCCCGGCCCTCTCCCAGTGGGAGAGTGGGTTTTGACCTGGCGCCTATGCCCTGCCCTCTCCCGATGGGAGCGTGAGAACGGCGGTGGAAGAGGCGCGGGTATGGTTAGCGCTGAAAGACCAGCGGCTCGTCGCGATCGCCGCGGCCCTGACGGAACAGTTCCGGGGCATTCGGCAGCTCATAGTAAATCTCCAGGCGATTGCCGTCCGGGTCGTGAAAATAGATGCTCTTCTGGCTGACGTGATCGACGGCCCGCACCACCTCGACCCCGTTCTCCTGCAAGGTGAAATAGGCCTCTTTCAGCGCCTCTTCGCTGTCCACCATAAAGGCGATGTGGTGGACGCCAACGCGGTTGGGCGAGCGCAGGTCCGTGCTCTCCGGATTCTCGACCTGAAATAGATCCAGCGTGTGGCCGTGCTCGCCGAGGCTCATGAATACGCCGCCGTGCTCCGGGTCCTCCTCGACCACCTCAAACCCCAGTGTCTTGGTATAGAAGGCCTTGGAGCGTTCTATGTCGGCCACTCGCAACAGGACATGCCCCAGTCTTGTGAGCTGAATCATCGCATCCTCCTTCTGCCAGACATTCCTTTCTCCCTCGCCATACCCCATCTAGCCCTCTCCCAGCGAGCATAGGCGCGAAGTTAAGCACCCCAAGCCGCCAACAAGAGCGCCACTCCTCCCTGTCCCTCCCTCGCCCAGCCCTCTGCCGGAGGGAGCATGGGCGCGAAGTTACACTGTGGGAGGCATCGCTTGTCCCCTCTCCCCCTGGGAGAGGGTGAGGGCGGTTCTAAACGCCGCTCGCCGGCTGGGCTCCCCTCACCCCAACCCTCTCCCGGCGGGAGAGGGAGCCTGAACTTGGCGCTTAGGCCAGGAGGGCGCGGGGGGCTGATGGTGGCTCTTATACCCCCAGCGGGAAGGGGAGCTGCTCATCCCTTCACACAATGGCGAAATGCGCCTCGGTCGGCGTGCAGGCCGGGCCGTTGATCGGCACGATGTCCTGCGGACAGGCCGAAAAGGCGATGACGCATGCCATCTCGGCGCGCAACACCACGTAATCCCCCGGCCGGCTGACCGGGGGTTCGAACGACAGACTGCCGTCGGCGCGGACGGGGATGTTCATGAACAGGTTCCAGGGACTCGGCGTCTCCGGCGGGGTCAGACCCAACTCCGCCAGGGCGGCCGCCAGATTATCGGTGCAGTTATCGTGGTACTCACGGCACCCCAGCAACTCATAGCGGTAGCGATCGCAGGCGGCGATCAGGGTGTCGTGAATACTGGGCGAGGTGTCCTCGACCAGGGTGAGGATCGGCCGTCGTCGGTTGGTCACCAGGCTGTCGCCCACGCGCGCCATGATGCGGCTCAGCGCCGCTCGCGTATGCTCCATCGACAGGCATTCGGTCAGATCATCGCGGTTGAAGGCCCAGGTGTCGACCACCTGCTGGCCATGGGTGTTGATGACCTTGACCTCCTGGCCCGCTTCGAGGATGGCGGCTTTGCCCTTGCGGGCTGGAATGGTTATCAGCGAGGCTGTCGGCATGATCGCCCCTCCTCTGCCTGTGCTCCCATTGCCAACTGCGTCCCTAGCTCCCAGCCGCCTTGATCACCCTGACCGGTTGGCCCCGCAGGAACGCCTGGATGTCCTCCACCGCATGGCCGTAGAACACCTTGTAGGTCTCGGTGGTGACATAGCCCAGGTGCGGTGTGATCACGGTGTTCTCCAGCCGCCGTAGGGGATGGTCCAGGGGCAGCGGCTCCTCGTCGAAGACGTCCAGGGCGGCACCGGCGATGGTGCCCTTTTGCAGGGCATCGATCAGTGCTTTCTCCTCCACGATCGGGCCGCGAGAGGTATTGATGAGAAAGGCGCTCGGCTTCATCAGCCCCAGCTCGCGCGCGCCGATCAGGCCGCGCGTGCGGTCGCTCAGCACCAGGTGGATGGTGACGATGTCGGCGCGCGATAACAACTCATCTTTGCTGACCAGCGTGGCGCCGAACTGGGCGGCGCGCTCGGCCGTGAGGTTCTGACTCCAGGCCAGCAGCGACATGCCGAACGCCTTGCCTACCGTCGCCACCTGCGAGCCCAAATTGCCCAGGCCAATGACCCCCAACATTTTGTCGCGCAGACCGAAGCCGACGCTGACCTGCCAGCGCCCCTCACGCGTGGCCCGATCTTCGCGGGGGATGAATCGCAGCAGGGCGAGGATCAGGCCCCAGGTCAGCTCCGCCGTCGGGTAGGGCAAGCCCTGCGTGCCGCACACGGTCACGCCCAACTCCGCCGCGGCGTTGACGTCGATGGAAGCGTTGCGCATGCCGGTGGTGATGAGGAGTTTAAGCTGGGGGAGTTGTTGCAACAAGCTGCGCGGGAAGGGGGTGCGTTCGCGCATGGCGACGACGATGTCGAAACCCTTGAGCCGCGCCGCCACGGCTTGGGGATCTGAGAGATGATCGCGGAAGACCTGCACCTGCACATCGGAGGGCAGCACACTCCAGTCAGCCATCTGCAGCGCCACACCTTGATAATCGTCGAGGACAGCGACACGTGCCATAGATCGATCTCCGGAAGCGATGCGCTAGCTCAAACCTCAGCGCCCTTTTCCCTCCCTCTCAATCAGGCTCTCCTTCCCCCCAGTGCGGGCTGACTGGGGGAGGGAGACGACGTCACATCCCCTTCCCTCCTGGCGGGGGAAGGTCGGGATGGGAGGGAGGACCCATGCCCTGGCACGGCAAACCACGACATGACCTCTTTGGCGAACAGCGCCGATGCGCCCTATTATCCCATAGAATGCCGCCCAGCGGTGGAGAAATTCAGCCCCGGTCGTTAGGCGCTCTCATCCAAGCCGTAGTGTTTGAGCCGCGTGCGCAGTTGGGTCCGGCTCAGTCCCAGCAACTTGGCCGCCTGTGACTTGTTGTGCCGCGCCTGCTCCAGCGCCTGGATGATGAGTTGTTTCTCCAGCTCCCAGAGCACCAAGCCCCCCGGCGGCAGTTTGATAGCGTCGGCATGCAAGGTTGGCACCCGCGGCGGCTCTCGCAGCGCCAAGGGCAGTTCCTCAGCCGTCACCATACTGCCCTGACAGAGGATCACCGCGCGCTCGATGACGTTCTCCAACTCGCGCACATTCCCTGGCCAGGCATAGCGCATCAGGAGGTCCCTGGCCTCGCGCGACAAGCCGGTCACCTCCTTGCGTAGCTGCTGGCAATACTTATTCAAAAAATGCAGCGCCAGGGAAATAATGTCCTCAGGGCGCTCGCGCAACGGAGGCAAGGGGATGGGAAAGACGTTCAGGCGGTAGAAGAGGTCGGGGCGGAACTTGCCCTCAGCCAAGAGTCGCTCGAGATTTTGATTGGTGGACGCGATGATGCGGGCGTCTGTCGCGATGCTCTCGGTACCGCCGACGCGCTCAAAGCGTTTCTCCTGGAGGACGCGGAGCACCTTAGCCTGAAGGACCGGGCTCATCTCGGCGATTTCGTCCAGCAAAAGCGTGCCGCCGGCGGCCAGCTCAAAGCGGCCTGGCTTGCGCTGCGCAGCTCCCGTGAACGCCCCCTTCTCGTAGCCGAACAGTTCCGACTCCAAGAGCGCCTCGGGGATGGCAGCACAGTTCACCGCAATGAACGGCCCCTGGGCGTTCGGCCCCTGATAGTGAATGATGCGCGCCACCAGCTCCTTCCCTGTACCGCTCTCACCGGTGAGCAGGACCGTCGCCGTCGTGTTCAACACACGTTCGATCAGGCGATAGACTTCCTGCATCTTGGGGCTTTCGCCGACGATGGTGTCAAAGCGCATCGTCTGGGCCATCGCCTCGCGCAAGTAGCGATTTTCCTCCGACAGGCGTTCCTGAGCCACCTGTAATTCCTGAATCAGGCGGGCATTCTCCAGGGCCAGGGCCAACTGATTGGCGAAGGCTTCCAGCAGGCGCACATCCTCTGCGGCGAAGGGCCGGTGGCGTTTATTGATGGCTTCGAGCACGCCGATGATGCGATCCTTGCCACGTAGAGGGACACAGAGGATGGACCGCGTCTTCGTGCCGGTGGTCTGGTCCACGCCGCGGTAGTGGCGCGGGTCTTGTTCCACGTCGGGCACGATCAGCGACACTCCATCTTTGATCACCGATCCCGCGATGCCTTGGTCCGCGGGAAAGCGTATCTCACGCAATTGGCGCTCGCGTCCCTCGCAGGTATCGTCAGCGACTTTGAAGTACAGTTCGCGGCGTTCCTCATCCAACAAGATGACCGACACACCCTCAACATCGAGGAGGGCTACTGCGTGATCGATCGCGAGGTGGAGCAATTGATCGAGATCATGGACCGAACCAAGAGCTTGACCGATATCGTAGAGCGCCTGAAGCTCACGGATTTGGCGTTCCAAGGGCGGATGAGCCGATGGGGCATGCGGTCCTGACGAGGTGCCGTATCCTTCCATAACAGTTCCCCCTGACGACGAGCATACACTCGTCTTTTTTCCTGACTGCACTTCTGGAGAGGGCCTTCATCCCATCTGCCGTGCAATTGGTCAGATCGCAGCAGCCTGGTTATGCGTGCACAGTACGCTAACTGTTATCGACATGCAAGCGGCTTTCGTCCTTTTCGAGGGGCGACTGCCCGCCGCTGGTTAGCCGTGCGCAGCCATCAGTCCGACCCCACCTCCGCTGTTTCTCGAGAGTTCGTTGTCTTATCAAATACTTATACCCTCTCGGCCAACCGGCATTCCCCTTGCGTAGTGGCCATAGCGCACGGCTAGGAGCATACCCTCGAATCGATTTGGGTGCAAGAAAGGAGGTGAACGTGACCTAGTCCGCCGAAACTCTTAGACGACCGTGGTGTCTGTGATTGTCTCCCATGTTGGGAAAGGAGAGTAAGGCCATGCAACGCATCATCATGATCGCCGCAGCGTTCACGCTGCTGGCGCTGCCGATGTTTGTCGCCGCGGAAGAGACCGTGATCCCACCCGAAGCGGATTGGAGTGCGACGCCGCCGGCGCGGGTCGTGGTCGATGCCGAGCAATTGATGAAATTGCTCGTGAAGAAAGGCGTCATCACGCCCGTCGAGCAGGCCGAGCTCACCAAGCCGGCCGCGACCGCGTCCGCCACCGATGACCGCCAGATGGATCGGCGGGATGCCATCGATTATGTATCGCAGCCCTAAGCTGTGCGTTTATCCGTGGTCTGCCGGGGGCTGTGACGTCCCCGGCAGGCTCTCGGTCCGCAGGATTGGGGTACGGTGAGATGGCCGAGATGAGGCCAGGAATCTGGATTCAGCGCTGGGACGATTGTTGCTGCTCTCACGTGTTCTCGGGCAGCTGCGTGCTCAATGGTGCAGTACTATGGAGGATGAAGCGATGCCATCCAGCGACAGCATTGTCGAAGTCGCGCTCAAGCATCTGGGCGAACGCTATCATCTCGGCGCGCGGGCGCCCATGAACAATCCCAATTGGGCTGGCCCGTGGGATTGTGCCGAGTTTGTGTCTTGGTGTGTCTACCAGGCTACCGGCATTCTGTACGGCACGAAGCCCCGAGAAAATCCGATCTTAGCGGATGCTTACACGGGTTATTGGGCGGAGCAAGGGGAAGCGGATGGTGCCTTTATCGGCGTGGCTGAGGCGGCACGTATCCCCGGAGCCTGCCTCCTGAGGATACCGACGTCACGCCGGATCGGGCACATCGTGCTATCCGATGGTCTAGGAGGGACCGTCGAGGCGCACAGCACGAATACCGGTGTCATCAGACACACCGTTTCCGGCCGTCGCTGGGATGTCGGCGTCCTTGTCCCTGGCGTGCAGTATCTGATGAACGAGCAGCCCATCGAAATCGCGATGCCGGCGAGGGTGCTGCGGCTGACCTCGCCCATGATGCGCGGAGTGTTGGTGCGCGCCGTCCAGGAAGCATTGACGCAACGCGGCTATCATCCTGGGGCCCTCGACGGCATCTATGGCCCGCAGACCGCCGCCGCGGTGCAGGCGTTCCAGGTCGATAATGGGCTGGTAGCCGATGGCGAAGCGGGTCCGTTCACCTTGACGGCGTTGGGGATCCAGCCAAGCTGATGTCGTCCGTCACGCGATCGCGCCTACGGCCCGACAGACTGTGTGAAAGCCTGTTTCCGGAAATACACTACTAAGGAAATAACATCTTACGAAGTCAAAAATGTCAGAATTCGGGGTTTTCACACAGTCTGCCGCTGGAACCGACGGCCTCAGTGCCTATCGCTCGGCCGCCCACCATTCCAACCGCATTAACGATGTGCCGCGAAAATACTCGCCCCCGGAAATGGGTCGTCCTTTGGTGGCACCGCATAGTACCCTCCCGCAATGACCGCGGCTAATGGGAGAGGACTAGGTTCCCCTGGATTGGGATCTCTTGGACCACCGAAGTTCACATCCCCCATCCATCCCCAAAAACTCAGGATCTGCTTGAAGATGAGAAGACTGCGTTGAAAACTGACGAAATTCAGTCCTACACGTAGTCGTCCTTCCTCAAGGGGCTCTAGAAACTCATAGCCCTGTCGGAAGATACGATTGGCAGCATTCCCATCTTGGGCATGGCGATAGGGATTAGCGCGGTAGATATGGCTCGCTTGTAAAAGAGGGTTTTCAGGTCGAGGAGGATCGGTATAGGCTGGTGAGCGCAATGGCTTACCAGCAAAGGGACAACCTGCCGAGGCGGTAGGAACAAGGCCTTTGTTGGGTTCTTGATGCACCTTTTCCAGTGGATATCCTGTTAGTTTATCTCTGCCCACAAGGATCTCCTGATGCTCGCGCGACAAGCGGCGCCAACTGGCTAGGTCGAGGGCAAGGCGGAGAAAGGCCATATAGGTTCCACCCTTCAGCCACGAAGGGTCGTCCTGCGTCACTTCGATCGCAACTCTGCGTTGGTGAGGCTCGATGTTATTGATGCCGTCAAAAAAATCGATCCAGCTTCGTCGGTCGTCACGGTTAAATCCATGAAAGGATGTCACAACATCCAAAGGCAACTCTTCGTCACTACAAACCTTCCACACTTCAACCACAGCCCGGTTAACCGCAAGCTCCGTATCCGCGATGAACTGAAGCGCGAGGTCGGCCTCACCGCTCTTTCGTTCTCCCTCTGAGACCCAGGGGAGACTTAAGAAAGGTGTCCCATCTCCATCTGACCGCAGCATGATGAGTTCGGGCCTGTTCATCGCGTCCTTGGGTAGGTCCTTGGCTGGCAAGGTCACAACTGAGGGATTATGAAACTGTGCATCGAATAGGCGTGCGCCAATTCCTAGCAGACAAGTCAGATCGCCCTGTGGGACGACGAGCCTACTACGGTCGGGGTCTGACGGACGCGATGGTTGTAAATCCCGGACAACACCACAGCGCAGATCCTGTAGCATAGCCCACACCTTGGCCAGCGCCTCTCGAGCAGCAGCAGGCGGAGTGCCCTGACGGATATTGAGCAGGAGGAGACAATAGCTTGCGCCAGGGCGTGACCCTGATCGGAAGTAAATCCCGTCCTGGAGTTGATCGGGTACCCCATGTGTTGCGAGCGCAGGTGCGTTCATGATCACGATCTCCCTATTCGTGCACAGGTGATGATGGACATGTCTGTGAGCCTTCCCGACAATATTTCTCCTGCACCATCGCACCACTGATTTTTCAGCAAGAGCTGTACCGACAAAGGTTTTTTATACTGGCATATCAAAAATCATAGGTGGTACGCTTTCAAATCTTATTGGGCCAAGCGATTCGGTGTTCAAAATCAGACGGCCAATTCCTACCGATTGGCAGGTAAATTTGTTGTGAAGTAGATATTCTGACGGTCTTGGGAATGGTTAGGCTTGAACATGGAAGGTTAAGTTCGCACATACCAAAGGGTGAGACGAAAGATCAGTAGGAGGCTAATCCCCTGAGGTCCGAACGACTCTATGGGCCCTTTTCCCTAGGTCGTTTTTAAGCGCTGGTGGGCCTGCCCGCCGGTTCGACTGTGAGCCGTTCGCCTACCGGCGAGTCAGTCGACGTGTGATTGCAAGGTAAACCCGACCCCTTTCCTCAGTGCGCTCGACGACCTCTTCGCGGGTTCGATGCCCTACCGGCACGGCCTCTCTGTTACGCTTAACGACATAGATCTGTGCCTCAGCAGGTAATGGATTCGGCGTACTCGGTAGTGGACTCGTGGGAGTCAGTATAAGGCGGGTGACTTGATGGCTGTTCCAGGTCACGATGACTTCGAACTGATCATCGCGACCAGATATCCAATAGGAATCGAGAGGAAGATTGCGGTATACTCCTGTATCGGGATCCTGCATAGCCACTTCAATCGCGGTGATCAACCCCTGGCGAACAATCGGTTCTATCGGCTGATGCTCCGGCCACCAACCTGTAGCAGGATCTAAATTGTACCAAGAGTTACGAAGGTACAACGCTTCAGCATCCGTAACACCCGCATGCTCTTGGATGATGTTCACGTAATCCAACGTCCAATCTTTAAGATCAGCCAAAAATCTTTGGCGCTTATTCACGTCCGGATCACTGACGAGCGCATCGATCTTCGCATGGACTGGCCCCTTCATGATGTTGCCAAACATACCTGCATCACTCATGGTATCCTCCTTTGCGTTGCCCCTGATGCGCACCTGCAGCGAGAGATCGGCGTGTGCTTGGTTAACCGAACGGTCGCATGCCGAGTTCGTCAAAAATGGTAATCGCCTGCCTCATCAGTTCATCAGCATGAGGGCATTGGCGCCCTTCTGCCCTCGCCACCAGCATACGGGCATAATCCAAGTAGGTACGCCCTAACTCTGGCCGAGCTCCAACATCGGTGGCAACGTCGATGGCTGCTCGGAAATGCGCCTCGGCTTGGTCCCATCGCTGTCTAACAGCATCAGCAACACCTAACACGCGCGGAATCAAGAACATCCACCCACTCGAGAAAACAACCCCTCGCTCTACCGCCCTTGATAAGGCTTGAGACGGAAGCTCCACCAGTGTTGGAGCATGTTTGAAGTCGCAGATCTCAACCAGGGCGCAGAGTGGGGCCAGAGAGTAGGTATCGCTTCCTACCGCGCGCCTCAGATCCTCGGCAAACGGCTCGATTGGTTCATCGATTGTGCCTGTGTAGGAACGCACCAACAGGCGAAAGGCCCGAGCAAAGGTTTGGATGATCGGCCCTGCCTCTTGAAAGATGTTTGCCGGCTGTATCAAGAGATCAAGGGCAGCTATCGCTTCAGACCAGGCACCACGCAGGGTATGCGCACAAGCCAGAGCAAACAGGGCACGGACCCCGCCCCAGAAGTAGCTGGAACGGTCAGCCATCAGCATAGTCTCATGTGTATATCGCTCTGTCCCCGTAAAATCCCCCTTCGCCACGGCGATGGTTGCGAGGTGCGAAAGCGCGACAGAGTAGTCCCCCCAATCCTGAGTCTTCCGCGTCAACTCACACGCTTCCCTGGCAACCGCCTCAGCCTCCTCTAATCGTCCCTGCAGGATAAGGGGAAGTGGGATGCGTTGTAGAGGCCAACCTTGCAGGATGAGATCATTGGCACGGCGAGCATAGATGAGGGCACGCTGCCAGCTCTCTAGAGCTTCCCTGACGTGAAGACCTTGAATGTGGGCCAGCGCCAGCGCCGAGCAGGCATGCGAACAGAGATGATCATCCTGGAGATGTTGTCCAATCGTTAGGGCCTGGGTGGCCAGTTCCTTGGCTTTGTCTGTCTGTCGCGCCATCCTATAGTTTTCGGACATGATCGCCAATATGCGTCCACGCAGTCTGGGCTCACGCTCTCCCAGAGCTTCGAGAACCTCCTTCAACGGCTGGACGTCTACCAGGGTACCCAAAGGGACCGAGGCGAGCGTATATCTAGTCTCTGCTCTCCGCATAAGCACCTGCGCCAAGCCGCGAATATCGTTTGCCATCCGATAGGCCTCAACAGCCTTCTCGTAGTGGGCGAGGCAGGGGCCCACATCCTGGTTCCAGTAGTGCGCAAGTCCTGCCCAGTAATGAAGCTCGGCTCCCTCAGACAGCGTCAAGCCACCAGTTGCTTCAGCGGCCGTCAGAGCCGCTTCGTAATAGTGAGCCGCTTCATCCCAAGCGAAAACCGCAAAAGCCTGCTCGCCTGCCCGTCGGCCATACCGCATGATTTTTTCTGCAGCGACCGATGGCCCTGCCTTGATGAAATGATGGGCGATTTCGAGAAGGTGCCCCTCCAGGCTCTCGGCGTAGACTCTTTCCAACGTCCGAGCGATTTGATGATGCAGATGCTTCCGTCGTGGCGGGCTGGGCTCATTGTAGAACACGTGCCGAATCAGCGGATGAGCGAATTCGAATCCCTCTCCATCGCTGATGACCAGGCGTTGATGCAGCCCTTCTTCCAACAAGCTCAGCACGACGTCCTCACCACGTTCACACACAGCACTCAAGGGCTGGAGGGAGAAGCGATCACCCAGAAAAGAGGCGAGCGTCAAGACCTCTTGGCACCCCTTGCTTAATCGTCTCGCGCGGCTCATGATAGCACCAGTCACTTGCTCAGGCATCGGCAGGTCTGCGGCGGTTGCGGTAGTCACGAGGTATCCTCCACGCTCCTGTACGGCATTACGCTGCACCAGGTGGTGGAGCACTTCCTGAACGAACAGTGGATTACCCTGGGTCGCTTCCGTCACGGTCGCGGTCAGTTGCTGCGAGGGACGTCGCAAGCCAACGCCCTGGATGAACTGGCGAATTTCATTCTCGTTGAGTCCCGACAGGTTCAGAGTTTGACAGATCCTCTCGCGCTGGAGTCGGGCGATCAGACGAGCAAGGGGCGTTTTCGACTCCACCGGGCGATAGGTGGCGATGAGGAGAAGGGAGGTCGGCTCACGCAGGGCCGCATCCGCCACCGTAAACACGATGTGACTAAGCAGGTCTAACGAGGACCGATCGGCCCAGTGTAGATCGTCGATGATGCAGAGCGTTGGAACGCATTGAGCCAATGTCACGACAGTCCGGGATACGGCGAGAAACAGTTGCAGCTTGTCTTGATCGGATTGAGGCAGCTGGAACGGGACGATAGTGCGGGTGCCGCCCTCTGAATATAAGAACCGACTGATGATGTCGAGATCGTCGGTCAGGGTGCGTTGGGCTTCCCGAAAAGGCCGTTCCAGCAGAGGGCGCAATGCTTCGATGAATGGTAGGTACGGTAGCGCCAAATCCTCATAGCATCGGCCATAGAGCCCCTGAATATCGCGGCGCACAGCTCTATCCTGAAGTTCTCGCAGGAGGCGAGTCTTGCCGATGCCCGCCTCCCCTTCGAGCAGGACCACTTGCGGATGGCCAGCCGTCGTTCCTTGCAGCGTGTGCTCAAACCAATCCAGCTCGTGTCTGCGGCCAACGAATGGAGGAACCGTTCTGGCAATGCTGATCGGGGGGTTACGACGTGCTGACTCAGAGGGTTCGACCATGCCCATGTTCCCCTCCCAGCATAGGTCACAGGAGCCAAAGCAGCCAGGGAGATCCCTCTCGTCCTCGAATATCACGTATCTGCACAACCAACCCAGCGTAGATCTTAGGCTGAAGGTTGTCGTAGGTTAATCCCAATTTTCATGGAGTGTCAATCCTTTTCTCAACAGATTTGTAATCATTCAGTCTCAAGTGGGACCTTCTGGAAAGAGCAACGGCCAGGGGTCTTGATGAATATCCTGGGCGAGGTGGTCCAACACCCTGACGTGCGTAGCCTCTTGGACGCGAAACAGGAGTTTCATGGCCGAGAGCGAGTGGCCCCCCAGTTCGAAGAAATTGTCATGGATGCCGACCTGTTCCAACCCCAGGATTTCGCACCAGATCGCCGCAACTTGGTGCTCGACGGGGGTACGGGGTGCCCCGTAGAGGTCTTCGAGCGCAGACCTGAACAGGTTGGGGGGAGGCAACGCTCGGCGGTTCACTTTGCCGCTGGGTGTCAACGGCAAGGTCTCGAGCAGCGCGAAGGTCGCGGGCGCCATGGCTGCAGGAAGTTTGGTGTCGAGAAAACGGCGCAGTTCCCTGACCGTCGGCGGAGGCTCTTGAGCCGCGACGACGTAGGCGACGAGACGCGGGTCTCCAGGGTCATCCTCGCGGACAACGACCGCCACCTCCCGCACGGCCGGGTGCCGCCTGAGTACCACTTCGATCTCCTCCAGCTCGATGCGGACGCCGCGCACTTTCACCTGCTGGTCATAGCGACCAAGATACTCCAGATGGCCATCCGGTCGATAGCGGACGACGTCGCCGGTCTTGTAGAGCCGCGCTCCAGGCTCCTGGCTGTATGGATGTGGCATGAAGCGCTCGGCCGTCAGTGCGGGACGATTGAGATAACCCCGCGTGAGACCAGCGCCGCCGACATGCAACTCGCCGGGGATGCCGATGGGGACCGGTTGTAAGCGTCGGTCGAGGACATAGACCTGCGCGTTGGCGAGGGGCCGGCCGATGGGCACGCGCGAGAGTCCGTCGGACACCATGCTGGTGTCATACCATGTCGTGTCGTCGGACGCTTCCGATGCACCATAGAGATCAATCAGGCGAGCGTGCGCCAGACGCTTCCGGAAGCGGTGCACCAGATCGCTCGACAGGGCCTCTCCGCCAGCAAACCAGAGCTTCAGGCGTGGCAGTCGATCCGCCAGATCGCCGTAGGTGTCGAGCAAGGTCCGTAACAACGACGGCACCACAATGATGCGGCTGACGCCGTGCAAGGCAAGCGTCTGCACCAAGCGCGGGACGTCTCTCAGCACTCCATCGGGGATCAGCACCGTCCGTATCCCCTGCAGCAGTGGCCCAAACAGCTCCTGAATCGAATCTCCGAAGCTGACGGAGGTCTTCTGGCAACACACCTCGTCAGCAGCGAAGGGAAAGGCCCGCCACATCCAGGCCAGCACGCTGAGGGTGGCACGATGCAGGCCCAGCACTCCTTTCGGCCGCCCGGTCGATCCTGACGTGTACAGCAAATAGGCCATATCCTCGGCCGTGGCGCCGCTGACCGGATTAGCGTCGCCACACCGGGCGATCAGGGGCCAGTGCGCATCCAGGCAGACCATCAGCGCCCCATAGGCAGGCAGATCCGCTACCAGGCGCTCTTGGGTCAACACCACGGGGGGCTTGGCCTCCTCCAGCATGAGGGCCAGGCGCTCCGATGGATAGGTCGGGTCGAGCGGCAGGTAGGCCGCCCCCGCCTTGAGGATACCGAGCAGTCCCACCACTATGGCGGGGGAGCGCTCGATACAGACTCCCACCAGCGTTCCCCTGCCGACGCCGAACGTCGCGAGATAGTGCGCTACCTGGTTGGCGCGGCGGTTGAGCTCGTCGTAGGTCAGGGATGCATCGCTACAGATCACCGCCACGGCGTCGGGCGTGCGCGCAACCTGGACTTCGAACATGCCATGGATAGACTGATCATCGGGATAGGGGGCGGCGGTGGTGTTCCAGTCCACCAGCAAGCGCTGGCGCTCATCGACGGTCAAGAGAGGGAGCCGCGATAGGCGCTGCTGCGGATCGGCCGCCACCCCTTCCAGCAGGGTCTGCAAGTGGCCGGCCATCCGGGCCATGGTGGCCGGCTCGAACAGATCGGTGCTGTACTCAAACCGGCCGCGCAACCCTTCCGGCGTCTCCCAGAATTCCAGCGTGAGGTCAAAGCGCGCCGTGCCGGGGCGATCTCCAGCGGATGTACGACGAGACCCGGCAGTGCCGGCGCCTGCTGCGGCGTATTATGCAGCACAACCAGGATCTGAAACAGCGGATTCCGGCTGAGGTCTCGCGGCGGCCGCAGTGCCTCTAACACCTTCTCGTAGGGCACGTCCTGATGCTCATAGGCTCCCAGGGTGACCGCCCGCACGCGCTCGAGCAATTCTCGAAAACTGGGGTCGCCGGAGAGGTCGGTGCGCAGCACCAGGATGTTGACGAAGAACCCGATCAAGCCCTCGAGCTCGGCCCGATGGCGATTGGCGATGAGCGTGCCCACCGCGATATCGTCCTGCCCGCTGTAGCGGTGCAGCAGGGTCTGGAAGGCCGCCAGCAAGGTCATGAACAGGGTGACGCCGTGCCCCTGGCTCAGGGCTTTGAGGGCCTGCGTCAGCGTCGGCGACAGCGTCAGCCAGTGTCTGGCGCCCCGAAAGGTTTGTACTGCCGGACGCGGATGGTCCGTGGGCAATTGCAGCATGGACACCCCGGTGAGCTGCTGCTGCCAGTAGGCCAGCGGCGTGTCTAAGACCTCTTCCCGCTGCCATTGCTGCTGCCAGGTGGCAAAATCGGCGTACTGGATGGAGAGCGGCGGGAGCGGCGAGGGCCGTCCGTTGGCGAAAGCCTGGTAGAGCACGGCCAATTCCCGCCAGAACACGCCGTCCGACCAGCCATCGGAGATGATGTGATGCAGGGTCAGGAGCAATACGTGCTCCGCATCGGCGAGGCGCAGCAGGGTGGCACGCATCAACGGTCCCTGGGTCAGGTCGAACGGCCGCTGGAGGTCTGCCTGCGCCAGCGCAGGCACCTGGCTCTCCCGCTCGCCCTCAGGAAGACCCCGCAGATCTACCACCGACAAGGACAGGGGGGCAGCTGGTGCGATGACCTGATATGGCTAGCCTGCGATATTGGTAAACGTGGTGCGCAGGATTTCATGACGGCTGACCATCGCCTCGAAGCTCTGCCCTAAGGCTGCCACTTCCAGCGGACCGCGGAGACGCATCGCTTCCAACAGGTGGTAGGCATGACCACTCAGCCCCAATTGCTCGAGGAGCCACAGGCGTTGCTGGGCGTAGGACAGGGGCAGCGGGCCATCGCGTGACACCGGGCGCAGAGGCGGCTCCGACGGTCGCGGCCTGGCCCGCTGCACCGTCGCGAGGTAGCTGGCGAAATCCGCGATTGTGGGGGTTTCAAAGAAGCGGCGGAAGGACACCTCAACCTGCGTCACTTCTCGGATGCGTGATAGGAGCTGGGTGGCCAGAAGAGAGTCGCCGCCCAACTGGAAGAAGTTGTCGGCGATCCCCACCCGCTCAACACCGAGCACCGAGGCCCAGAGCCTGGACAACGCCTCTTCGAGCGGCGTACGCGGCGCGGTTTAGGCCGTGTCGAGTGCCTGTTGATCCTGAGCGGGTCCTGTCAGGCCAAGCTGCTCAGCCAACATGCGGCGCTGCGGTTTGCCGGTAGGTCCTGTTGGTATACTCTCGGCGATGAGCACCCGACTCGGGACTTTAAAAGTCGCTAGCCGTGTCGCTGCAAACCGACGTAGCTCTTGCTCCGTCGCCGAGGCATTCGGATGCAAGACAACTGCGGTCACGACATCCTCACCCCAGCGAACGTGAGGTACGCCAACGGTGACGGCTTGCGCAACTCCAGGATGCTCCATGAAGACATTGTCCACTTCTTGTGGCGCAATGGTCTCCCCACCACGATTGATAAGTTCTTTGAGACGGCCGGTGATAAACAGGTAGCCATCGGCATCCAAGAATCCCTGGTCGCCGGTCCGAAACCACCCATGTGTAAAGGCCTCTCGGTTCGCTTCGGGATCGTTCTCATAGCCCCGCATCACATTCGGGCCGCGAATGACGACCTCACCAGTTTCCTCGGCCGGCAGCAACCTACCTGCAGCATCCATGATGGCTACTTCCTGACCGGCCGCCAACCCAACCGAGTCGGGCTTCCGCACTCGTGGCGGCAGTGGATTACAAGCGACCATCATGGCTTCTGTTACCCCATAAGACGTTAACACAGGGACTTTGAATGTGCTTTCAAGTGCTGCATGTACTTTGGGGGATAATACCGCAGCCGGGGAACGAATGAAGCGGAGTGGACAGCAGGCGATAAGCTCACGGTGCGCCGGAGCTTGCGCTAAGATGGCTTGGTGGATAACAGACACACCCATGTACCACGTCGGACGAAATTCGGCAAGCCAGTCAAAAAATTTGGATGGTTGAAAGTCAGGGGCGCACACGACGCTTGCGCCAGCTATCAATGACGCAAGCAGTCCACTGAGACCGCCAACGTGAAACAGCGGCAAAACATTAAGGTAGCGGTCATTCTTTTCCAAAGCTAACGCGACACGTGCCTGATCCGCTGCAGAACAAACGTTGGCGTGAGTCAGTGGCACAGACTTTGGCCGGGACGTCGTGCCGGATGTATGCATCACGAATGCTACGTCATCGGGCTTGACACATGGCGGAATGCCAGAGTACGGAGAGTTCGTCCCAATCAGCGTGAAGGCGCCGGCTTCGGCCTCACACTTGGGCTGCACTTCAATAATCTGGAGGCCATGCGCTTGCGCGACATCGCGCGCTGGGGAATTCATCTCAGCCTGGATCATGAGCGCCTGGACACGCAGCATCCCTAGGTAAAAATCGAATTCGCTGGGTGTATTGGCAGGGTTGAGTGGCATGCATGCGGCGCCAGAGGCCACAGCGAGGCACGCCACGGCCATTTTGGGCCATTCGGGAGCACTAAGGCCACTCGGTCGCGACGGCCCAATCCCCTGGCATACAATGCTTGTACCGTCTCATCGACGCATCTCTGTAAATGGCCATAGGTGAGCGGGGAGCGCCCAGGTGCGAGAATGGCAAGCGCATCAGGGGTCTGCTCGGCCCATGTCGCCAGCATATGCGGGAGGCACAGAGGCTGCTGGCCATGGGAGGTGCGGGCCACGGCAGAGGCGCGCAAGACGAGTTTGCTCTGCCCGCTCACTGCAACACCTCGAGCAAGGCCCTTGCATCTTGCAGATCAAGAGTAGCAAAACCTTCCGTGAACCAACGATAGGTCGCCACCAGTATCTGACGAGCTGCTTCCTGCTTCCCCTGGAGCTGCCAGAGGCGTGCAACACTCAGCGCCGCTCGGAGTTCCAGCGACTTCGCCTGTTGCTTACGGGCGATTTCAAGTGCCTGACGAAAGCAGACTTCTGCCTCCTCAGTACTCACCATATTAGACTGCAATAGCAACTCCCCTTTGAGCCGATATAGCTCGGGCGTGTAGAACCGCTCTGCATTGTTGCGCGCCACCTCAAAAGCTTCGACCAGCGCATGTAATCCTTACTTTCGCTTGTTGCATTCTCCCATAGGCCTGAGCGAGCATGGCAAGATCGGTATGCCCCCCGACCTTTACTTTGTGAAATGGATGAGCCTCTAGCCCCTGGTGGATCTTCGTCATGCCCGCCTCGACATCTTCGAGATCAACTAACACCCAACCTAACTTTGCTAGCGCCCCTCCCAAAAACTGGACAAATCCATGCTCCTGCATCAGAGCTATCGACGCTTCAAGGTGTTCTTTCGCTAATGGCATCTCCCTGCACCACACAGATAAGAGGGCATGGTAGTGCAAGGCAAAACTCAGACTATAAGGGTTCGACAACCGGCGGGCCAGCGCAATGGCCTCCTGGCTCCGAGCCAGTGCTTGATCGGGATACCCCAGCCACCACAGCGCCCAGGCGGCACGAGAGAGGCAGACGACCCCAGGGTCAGTCCCGCGACTTAAGGCAAGTGTCTGGCTTTGCTGCGGGTCGTAAAGAGCGATCCCCTGCTCCAAATGCGCGAGCGCCGCAACCGGCTCCCCCATGAAAAACAGAGTCGAGCCTAAATTCGTGTGCGCCTCTTGGAGAGACACTGGATCACGTAAATGCTGGGCCAGGACGAGGCATTCTTCTGCCAACTCTTTGGCCGTGTGGAGTTTGGCCTGAGACAGATAATACCGCCATACCCCGACGAGAACCGCGAAACGCTGTGGGGTGTCTCCGAGCAGCTGGGCAAGGTCATAGGCTCGCGCATACGTTTGTTCGACTTCGGGCGCGGTATGCCCTTTGAGCATCAGGAGAGGTGCGCCCATGGCCAAGTGCAGGGTGAGTTCTTGCTGGACACGCTCGGGCGTCGCCGGCAGCGCCTTGAGCACCTCGAGTCCTTGCGTGAAGTGGCTGATCGCCTCGACATTGGCCGAGCGCTCCACGGCACGTTGGCCCGCCTGTAGCCAGTAGGGCAGCGCCCGCGCCCTTAGACCTGCCTCGGTATAGTGATGGGCCAACCGCTCGGGCTGGGCTGTGGCGATCTCCGGAAACTGTTGTTCTAAGATGTGGACGATCTGTTGGTGATACTGCTGCCGTGTGCTCTTGAGCAACGACTGATACGCCGTTTCCTGGATGAGGGCATGCTTAAAGACATACGTCACTCGCGGTGCCACACCGCGTTGGTAGAGCAGTCCGGCCTCCACCAGCCGTGCCAGGGCGTCTTGTAACCTCTTTTCCTCCCACGGGGAGACCGCCTGCAGGAGCTGATATGGAAACGCCCGCCCCAAGATGGCTCCCAGTTGGGCAACTTCCTTGGCATCGGCCAAGCGGTCTAACCTGGCCATCAGGGAGTCATGCAGCGTCGCCGGGATGGCGAGCGCATGGAGCGGCCTCCGCAGCTCGTAGTGGTCTGCCTGTTCCCGCAGCAGGCCGGACTCGAGCACCATCTTGGTCAACTCCTCCACAAACAGCGGCACGCCATCGGTCTTTATCACCACCTGCTGGCGTACCTCAGCCGGCAGACGCTTCCCGCCCGTCATCCGATCGATCATCTGTTCGACCTGCGGCAGGGGCAGACGGCCCACTGCGAGCGAGGTTACATGCTCCCCGAAGCGCCAGGGTGGGTGAAAATCCGGGCGACAGGTGAGCAGGGTCAAGATGCGGGCCCTCGGCGCTTGCTCGATGATGAGGGTGAGCAGCTCCAGTGTCGAGGGATCGATCCACTGCAGGTCTTCGACGATGAACAGCACCGGCTGCTGCGACGTATGGGCCAGCAGCAGCCCCAGGAGCGTTTCCAGAGTCTTTTGCTTCTGCCGCTGTGGCGTGAGCTGCGGCGGGGAGTAGCGGTCGGACACGCGAAGTGACAGCAGGGAAGCCAGTAACGGTACCGCCTCTGGCATCGACACGCCATACGGCGCCAAGGCCGTCTCCAGTTTGCCCAGTGTCTGCTCAGGGGTCTCGTCCCGCTGCCATTGCAATAAGCGGAGCCCCAGGTTGATCACCGGATAGAAAGCACTGTGCTGGGCATAAGGCGAACAGCGACACTCCAGCCGCGTATATGGTGTATCCGCCAGGCGATCTTGTACGGCTCGTACCAGGCGCGACTTGCCGATTCCCGCCTCGCCACTGACGGCGGCGACCTGCGCCCAGCCCTGCTTCGCGCGCTCCCAGCGCTGCAGCAGCAGCGCGAGTTCTGCCTCACGTCCCACTAGAAGTGTCAGGCCGCGGGAATGGACGACCTCCAACCGACTCTGCGCCCCGCTCGTCCCCAGCACCCGATAGGCTCGAACTGGCGTGGTCATCCCCTTGAGGATCTGCTGGCCGAGGTCGCGCCCAGTGAAATACCCCTGCACCAGGCGCCAAGTGGCATCACTAACCACCACCGTGTCCGGCGCGGCCAAGTCCTGGAGTCGGGACGCCACGAGGGGCGTATCCCCTAGGGCCAGTATTTCCTGCTGCCCTTCCGTCCCCATGGCACCCACCACAGCCAGTCCGGTGTGGATGGCCAGCCGCACTGCCAACCACACGGCTTTGTCCTCCGCCAGCCTTGTCCGCAACGGGACTATCGCATCGAGAATCTCCAGCCCCGCTCGCACCGCCCGCTGAGCGTCATCTTCATGCGCCTGTGGATAGCCGAAGTAGACCAGCAGGCCGTCACCGAGGTGTTGCGCGATGTAGCCGTCATAGCGCTGGATGACGTCGGCACACATGGCTTGATAGACGCGTACGACCTCGCGGTAGTCTTCTGGGTCGAGTTCCCTGGCCAGGATGGTCGAGTCCACCAGATCGCAAAACAGGACTGTGAGCTGCCGGCGTTCCGCTGTGCGGGGGGACGGCTGGCTCGAGGCAGGGCCATGTACCGATGGCGCTTCAGCGTCGCTCGACCAGGTCAAGCTGCGACCTGCGTCGTCGATCACCTCGGGGTGGGCATAGAGCAGGGCCTCTTTGAGGTCCTCAAAGGAGGCATCATCAAGGTTGAACTGCCGCTTGAGCACTCGATAGGACAAGCGCCCCTGGCGCTGGAGCATGGCACGGGCCTGGTCGAGGATCTCCTCAAATGTCATCGCTGCTCCTTTGCCCTGCCTGGAGCCAGGCTGAGTCATCCCAAGACCCGCGGAAACGCACCGCCACGCAGGCCGTATAGCCCACGGTAGGCAGGTCCAAGCGGAACCAGTTTGTCCAGGGCGAATCATCCGCCATCAAAAGAATGGGGTAGTCTTGAATCGACGTCACCATAGCATGGAATGGCCCAGGGGGTGAAAGTAGTTTATGCTGATTGGCCTGAGTAGGTGTGCAGGAGACGACCGTTGGGCCACCGTCAAACGAAGAAGCCGTCCTTCCGAAGTTCGATAGGCGCTCGATACGATCTAACGCGGACGGCTGGTCCATGCCCAGTCCCTCCTTCCTTAGGAGAGACCCCTGGTACCAGGGCGTCGGGGGGCCACACCGCGGTCCCGGCATGGGGTGATACCCGTGGAGGATCCACACACAGGTCTTCTGAGGAAGTTGTCGTATGATAGTTCTCTATTTCATCAACTGTCAATATCCTGACCACACGCGGGTGTGCATCGCTGTTTTGCCACGCCTTTTCTGAGCCGATGCCCTCTCCTCGTGGGAGGGGATGAGGGCGCAGCAGGGCGAGGAGGCGAGACATGCGCCCTGGCACCACCACGCCACGTGCTGACGCACACCCGCCACACGCGTAAAGCCCGGCTCTTTTCTGGCCAATCGTCGCATTGACGAGCGTCGACGTGGGGGATTGGCGTTTGCTAAGGCTCCGTCTCCCGCCGGGAGAGGGCTGGGAAGGCCAGCCGGTGAGCGGCGATTGGGACCGCCCTCACCCTGACCCTCTCCCTGGGGGAGAGGGGACCATGGACGCCTCCCACGGCTGAACTCGGCGCCTATGCCCATCAAGGGGAGGGGAATGGCTGGAGAGCCGGTAGTGGCGAAATCTTTACCCCTATGAGCAGGAATAGAGGTATGATAGGAGGATGCCATGCCTTATCCCATCGAGCGTTACCTCAATGTGCGCAGCGCCAGCGGCGGCACCTTTCGCCCGGACGGCGGCCGCCTAGCTTTCCTGACCGATATCACCGGGACCTACCAGGTCTGGGCCGTCGACGCCTCGCCGCCAGGGCAACCCACCCCCTGGCCGGACCAATTGACGTTTTTCAAAGAGCGCGTCCTCACCGTCGCCTACTCCCCGGTGATGGACGAAATGATCTTCAGCACCGACGTCGGCGGCAACGAGCGCGCGCAATTGTTCCTGCTGTCCGGCGATGGTCGGGAGATACGCCAGCTCACCGACGCCCCACAGGCCATCCACAGCTTCGGCGGCTGGTCGCACGACGGCCGCTCGATCGCCTACGCCAGTAACGCCCGCGACGCTCGCGTGTTCGACATCTATGTCATGGACGTGCACAAGGGCACAGCCCAGATGGTGTTCGAGGGGGATGGCTGGTTCTATGTCGCTGGCTTTTCACCCGATGGCCGCCAGCTCCTCATCGGTAAGGCTTACAGCAGCTTCGATCAGGATCTCTGGCTGTTGGATCTGGGAAGCGGCACCACCCATCATTTAACACCGCATCAGGGATCGGTGCGCTATGAGGCGGTCTTTGCCCCCGACGGACGGCGGCTCTACGTCGCCACTGACCTCGACCGCGATTTTTTGACCCTGGCCCACCTGGATCTCACCGCCGTTGCCCATGGGGCCCCGCAGTTGGTGTTCCGCGATGAGGTCGGCTGGGACGTCTCTTCCCTGCGCGTCTGCCGCGCTGGCCGCTGGCTGGCGTATCATGTCAACGCCGATGGCTATACGCAGCCGACCATCGAATCGCTGGCCGATGGCTCCACGCTGGCGTTGCAGGGTTTGCCGCCGGGCGTCAGCGAGGTGTCCGAGTTCAGCCCCGATGGACAGCAGGCGGCCATCACCGTCACCGGGGCGCGCTACAACCCCGACGTGTGGCTGGCCGACCTCACCACTGGGGAAACCCGTCAGCTGACGCGCAGCAGTCGCGCCGGCCTGCCCCACGCCTCCTTCGTCGAGCCGGAGCTGATCCGCTACCCGAGCTTCGATGGTCTGCCGATCGCCGGTTTTCTGTATCGCCCGGTGGGGGCGCAGACAGGCGACAAACTGCGCGTGCTGTGCATCGTGCACGGCGGCCCTGAAAGCCAAACCCAGCCCACCTTCGGACCGCTCACCCAGTACTTCGTCAATCGCGGCTACGCTGTCTTCGCCCCCAATGTGCGCGGCTCCACCGGCTACGGCAAACGCTTTACACATCTCGACGACGTCGAAAAGCGCCTGGACGCCGTGGCCGACCTGGCGGCTGGGGCGCGGTATCTGGTCGACCAGGGTATCGCCGACCCCAAGTGCCTCGCCGTCTACGGCGGGAGCTATGGCGGCTTCATGGTGCTGGCGGCCCTGACGCACTATCCCGAGCTGTGGGCGGCGGGGATCGACGTCGTCGGTATCGCCAATTTCATCACCTTTTTACACAACACGGGGCCCTGGCGGCGCGATTTGCGCATCGCCGAATACGGTGACCCGGAAAAGGACCGCGACCTGCTGGAGCGCATCTCCCCCATCAACCATGTGCACCGCATCACCGCGCCCCTGATGGTCGTCCACGGCGCCAATGACCCGCGCGTGCCGGTCGGCGAGGCCGAGCAGATCGTCGCCGCCCTGCGCGCCCGCCAGGTGCCGGTGGTGTATCTGCGCTATGAGGATGAAGGCCACGGCCTCAGCAAGCTGGCCAATCGCCTCGATGCCTATGGCAAAATGGCGGATTTTCTGGATCAATATTTGTGACACAAGTGTTGAGTAGCGAGGACAAGCCCTCTCTCGGGACTTTTATTCTCCCTCTCCCTGCGGGAGAGAGCGGGGTGAGGGCGAGGTAAAGCCAGGGAAGGGCATCGACGGTGCTCGCCTGCCATCGATTGCTCTGAAACCCGCTATAAGCCATGTAACCGATAGGCGGCGTTATCTCCGCGGTGGGGGGTCGACAGGACTCAGCACCGTTTTGGCGAGAAACGCGTAGATATCCGTTTGCTCGGCGATCAGTTTGGCTGTTGGCTTGCCCAAGCCATGGCCGGCGTCGGTGTCGACGCGCAGCAGGATCGGATGGTCGCCGGCCTGGGCTGCCTGCAGCGCGGCGGCGAATTTCAGCGCGTGCGACGGCACGACCCGGTCGTCGGTGTCGGCGGTGGTGATGAGGGTCGGGGGGTAGGCAACGCCACGTCGGACGTTGTGCAACGGCGAATAGGCATACAAAAAGCGAAAATGCTCGGGGTCGGTCTCAGCGTTGCCGTATTCCGCCACCCAAAAGCGGCCGGCGGTGAAGCGGTGATAGCGCAGCATGTCCGTCACCGGTACGCCGCATATGACCGCGCCGAACAGCTCCGGCCGCTGTACCAGGCTGGCGGCGACAAGGAGGCCGCCGTTGCTCCGGCCCATGATGGCCAGCTTTGCCGCACAGGTGTACCGCTCACGGATGAGCCATTCGGCCGCGGCGATGAAATCGTCGAAGACCCGTTGCTTGTGCTCCAACATGCCGGCCCGATGCCACGCTTCGCCGTATTCGCTGCCGCCACGCAGGTTGGCCACCGCGAAGATGCCGCCCTGCTCGATCCAATGCAGCGCCGACACTGCGAAAAACGGCGTCAGGCTGACGGCAAATCCCCCGTAGCCATAAAGCAACGTCGGATGCTGACCGTCGCGGCTGAGCCCTGTCTTGTGGGTGAGAAACATCGGCACGCGGGTGCCGTCCTTTGAGGGATAGAACACCTGCGTCGTTTCGTAGGGCGACGGATCGAAGGCGATCGCCGGCTGGTGAAAGCTGATGAACGCCTGGGTGCTGAGATCGTAGCGCAAGATCGTCGTCGGATAGAGAAAAGACTGAAAGCCGATGAATAACTCCGTGCCATCGTTGCGAGCGAACAGCCCAACGATCGAACCGATGGCGGGTAAGTCGATGTCGCGTATGAACCTCCCCTCAGGGCTGTAGAGCCTGAGGCGATGCTGGGCATCATGTTTATAGACGACGGCGAAGTGGTCGGCGACCATTTCGACGAAGGCGATGGCATCGTCCTGCTCGGGGATGATCTCGCGCCAGTGCTCCCGAGCGGGGTGGGCGAGATCGACGGCGATGATGCGCCCGCGTGGGGCCTCGGCATCGGTATGGATGTAGAACGTCGCGCCGCGATTGCCAATGAAGCTATATTCCGCTTCGCCATCGTCGAACAACCGTACGAAGGGCGCGTCGCTGTTCACTTCTCGATAATACAAGCGATTTTGCGGGACGGCGGCATGGGAGACGTGGAGGATAAGGTACTGCCCATCCTCGCTGATGATCGGGTAGAAATCGAGTTCTTTGGCGTCTGGTCGCTCGTACACCAGGTGATCCGCCGCCTGTGGCGTGCCGAGGGCGTGCCAGTAAAGGCGATTGTAGGCCAGTTCATCCGCCTCGGGCACGCTGCCTGGCTCGGGGTAGCGGTTATAGAAAAACCCCGAGTGATCGTGTTTCCACGCCACGCCGGCGAATTTACACCAGCGGATGACTTCCTCGTAGTCTCGACCGCTATCGATGTGGCGAATGTGGATCTCCTGCCAATCGCTGCCGCGCTGCGACAGCCCGTAGGCCAGCAGCGTCCCATCGTAGCTATAAGCCTCGGAGATCAGAGCCACCGTGCCGTCATCGCTGAGGCGATTGGGATCGACGATGGCCAGGGGCTCGCCGTTGAGGCCCTGCTGCATGTACAGCACAGCCTGATTCTGCAGACCGTCGTTCTTGGTGAAGAAGTAGCGCGAGCCCGCCCGGTAGGGCACGGAACAGCGAGGATAGTTCCATAGCGCCGTCAAACGCGCCTGGATGTGCTCACGGCTGGGAATGGCATCGAGGTAGGCGCGAGTGAGCCGGTTCTGGGCGGTGATCCAGTCCTGCGTCTCCTGGGCGGCGAGGTCTTCCAGCCAGCGGTAGGGATCGGCGACGGGGATGCCGTGATAGTCGTCCACGACGGCGTCCCGGCGGGTGGGCGGATAGTGTGAGGGCTTGTCCGGTGTATCAGCCATGTGGTAACGTTCCTTCTCGATGTCAATTCGCTCTCTCCCGGGGGGAGAGCAGACCGGGCGCGAAGGCGGCCACGAGCTGTGACCTCCCCCTGCCAGCGCATCGGCGCCAAGTGAAGGCGCCCTCTCCCACCGGGAGAGGGCTGGGGTCAGGGAAGCCCAGCCTGTAAGCGGCGGTTGGGACCGCCCTCACCCTGCCCCTCTCCCGGAGGGAGAGGGGACGATTGGCGCCTCCCACGGCTGAACTTGGCGCTTATGCCCTGCCAGCGGCAGATGGCGGGGTGAGGATCAGGGTACATTAACAGCGGAGGGGTCTGATGATTACGGGAGTCGCGGGGGTCATCATCTGGACCGACGATCTGGATCGCCTCTCGGCGTTCTATCGCGATACGCTGGGCCTCACACCGTACTCCGTCCGCCCTCACTTCATCGCCTTTCGATGGGGCAATATGCGGCTGAGCTTGGGCAAGCACCGCAACGTGTCCGGTCCGGCCCGCGATCCGTATCGCATCATGATCAATCTGGAGGTGGAGGACATCCACGCCATGCACGCCTCGCTCACCCGCCAGGGCGTTCCCTTCCTCAAACCCCCAACCCAAGAATATTGGGGCGGCTGGGTGGCCACCTTCTTCGATCCCGATGGCAACATCCTCCAACTTTTGCAGCAACCCTCAGGGTGATCTTACCGGCGATTCACCTCTGTCGTCGCTTTCCCCTTCCCTCCCAATTCCCTCTCCCACGGGGAGAGGGTGAGGGTGAGAGCCGTTCCAAACGCCTTTCGCAGGTTCGGCTTCCCTCACCGCCGCCCCGTCCCGAAGGGAGAAGGGGCTTTCACGTGGCGTGTACCTCCCTTGAGAGGGGGTCAGCCTGACGGGACTTCCGCTAGCCACACTGCGCCAGCCACCGCACCACGGCCGGGATCATCGTCGCTAGGGCCCGCCGATTCAGCACCAACCCCCAGTGCGATGCGCCCTCGACGCTGACGTAGTCGGCGGCCAGCCACAGGTCGGAGTAGCGCTCCCGCGGCCAGGCGCGATCGGCTGTGCCGGTGATGAGCAACAGCGGACAGGGCAACGACGCGATGACGATGCCAGCCTGGCGCTCGTCCCGTGCCAGGCGCGACTCGCGACTGAGCGAGGCCAGGGCGATGAGGCGTTCTTCCCGGTCGAGGTCGGGCATCGCTGGCTGCTGCTCGGGGTCGTCGCTGGTGATGCCGTATTCCTCCGGTCCAAATTCCCCGGTTCGCAGCGTCACGGCGGCATTGCGTTGTCGCGCCGGTGTGCTCGGCGCCAGGGCGACGCAAGCTGCGGCGCCCCCATCGGCGGCAGCCATCAAGGCCACCAATCCACCCATGCTCCAGCCCATGACGACTGGTGGACGCTTGAACTGCCCCGCCAGCGTCCGCACATCTGCGGCATAGTCGGACATCCCGATGTGGGAGAGAGCTACGGCCGCGCTCTGGCCGTGTCCACGCAAATCGATGGCATACGAGGCCCATCCCTGCTCGGCCAGCGCCTGCTGCCAGAAGGTCCACACCCGCCCGGAGTTAGCGGCACCGTGCACCAGGATGATCGACGGATGGTTAGTCGTGTGCTCAGGCAGTATGGCTGACACGGCAAGCATGGAGAAGTTCCCCTTCCATAGGTTGAACACCATTCCCCCTCTCCCGCCGGGAGAGGGCGGGGTGAGGCTCAGGTAGAACCACGGCAAGCGTTTGCGGAGCCGACCCTGCCCTACACTGATGTGAAACTGCTCTAGGCGTGCGATGACCCCCGGTTCCGTCGGGCTGCAATGCCTCGCCTTAGCGACGGCGCAGCGTGCCCGTGCGAATGCCTTCTAGGAACTTGCGCCGCCACGGCAGCAGGGTATCCTCCATCATGCCTCATAACGCTCGCGGTGAACAGCCATGACGAGCACACGTGCGCCGGTGTTCGGCTCGACTGCCGGATGAGCCGACCCGCGGATCCTCCAGAAGGTCGATATACGCCTGTGCGATCAGCGCCGACTCTGGAATTCCGAGCGCCGCTAGCAATTCGCGAGCGATGCGCTCTCCCTCAGCGGGGGTGTCGCCGGCGCCCAAGACAACCTCGATCTCCAGGAAATTTCCCAGCCCGCCGACGTCATCCAAGTGAATGCGTGAGCGGCCTATCATGAAGAGCTCCCGTCGCTTCTCCACGATACCCCGAACGCCGAGCGCGTGGCCGAGGACGGCCAAGACCGCCTGCGGGTCGGCACAGGCACAACGGGCATACTGGGATTCCTTCGGGCCAGTTCGATCTGGACGTTCATAGAAGATCAGCTCTGCCGAGCCGTCGGAGCATTGGCGCAGCTTCAAGCGGCCGCGAGGTACCGCGAAAAACGTATCCGTCTGGAGCAAGATCGCCGGCGGCGTCGGCGCCAGCGCTCCCAGCCGGCCCCGAAGATGGGAGAGATCTGAGACTCGCGCCTTGATTTCAACGTTTCTCGCGATAGCCATTGTCGGTTAGCCACCCTCTCGACCTCACAACCACTTTACCATCTCGCTCTTGTTCTCTTAGGGCATTAAGGCCCGTCCGCGACCTGCACCACGCAGAAGAGGTTGCCATCGGGATCTTCCAACACGATCAAGTCATCATCCGGGCGATGTCGCCACGGATAACGAGTGGCCCCGATCTTGATGAGCCGCGCCACCTCGCCTTCTCTGTCGTTGGTGTACAGGTCAAGGTGTAATCGACTCCGTTTTCCCGAGCGCTTGTCGAATTCGTAACAGCTGAACTCCACGCCTTCGATGTACCAGTCAACCTGTGCCATCGGGGGTCCTCCTTCAGAATCCTTCACTGGCCCCTCACGAATCAGCTCAGCGGCGGAGCCTCAGCGGAGTCCGCTGCAGCATGTTGATACTTATTGAGGCCCCCTCCTCGGCATACCGCTGTGGTATGCTGGCGCGGGGTAAACGTCAACACGCTCAAGAGGAAGAGACCTCATGCGATTCTACACGAAGTCACACAAGTTTTATTGTGGCATCGACTTGCACGCTCGGACCATGTACGTCTGCATCTTGAATCATCATGGGGAGGTACTTGTCCACCAGAATATGAAGGCCGCTCCTGAACCGTTTCTCAAGGTCATCGCCCCGTACCGGGAAGACCTCGTCGTCTGCGTCGACTGCATCTTCACCTGGGACCGGGCTCGCCGCTCTCTGCGCCCGGGAAGGGATTCCCTTCGTCCTGGGCCATGCTCTCTACATGAAGGCCAGTCACGGGGGCAAAGCTACAAACGAGAAGATCGACGCGCAGAAGATTGCGGTGTTGCTCCGGGGGGGCATGCTGCCCCAAGCTTATGTCTATCCCACTGAGATGCGGGCCACGCGGGATCTGCTCCGGCGCCGGATGCATCTGATGCACACACGGGCCGCGCTCTTGGCCCATATTCAAAAGACGAATAGCCAGGATAACCTGCCCGAGATCGGCACGAAGCTCGCCTCCAAAGCGCACCGGCAGGGTGTGGCTGCGCGGTTTCCCGAGCCTGCCGTCCAAAAGAGCATCGAAGTGGCTCTCGCGCTGATTGCCCACGACGACTATCTGCTCCGCGACGTGGAGCTGTGCATCCTCAAAACGGCTAAGCAGCACGCCGGCAACACGCTCTAGCTGCTACGAACAATCCCAGGGATCGGCGCGATCCCGAGCTTGGTGCTGCTCTATGACATCCATGACATCCAGCGCTTCCCCCGCGGGCCGGATTGCGTGTCCTACTGCCGCGTAGTCCAGTGTGCCAGGGAATCAGCGGGGAGGCGTTATGGCCCCTCGGGGACCAAGAGTGGCCATGCCGCTCTGAAATGGGCCTTCTCTGAGGCGGCCGTGCTCTTTTTGCGCGCCAATCCGGCGGGCCAGCAATCTCTCGCTCGCTTGGAGAAAACCCATGGCAAAGGGAAAGCCTTAACCATCCTGGCTCATAACTGAGCCCGTGCGGTCTCTTCTATGTTAAAGCGCCACACGGCGTTTGATATGGCCACGGTCCTCCGTGGATCACGGAGAGAAGCGGGTGAGCCTAGCGCCTAACTGGCCACTCGTGGGAGCAGCCGGGCATGATGCTCTGGAAGCCGGGAGACCCTGCGTCATTGAACGCACACGAGCCTGTAGGCTCTTCTCCCCGATCCCGGCGCGTTGATTGGACGCCTGCTTCTGCTCCGTATCATACGGCGCTGGTCGAACACGGTTAACGTGTGCGGCCCCTCTCCCGAACCTGGCACGAACTGGCGCACGGGGCCCGTGTCGCCAGTTCGTTGCGTAGGACGGTACGAGGGGACCGATAGGTTTCTAGGCCGCAGAAGACCTCGCGCAGGTCTCTCGGTCCTCGCCATCAGCATGGCGACAGAGCCTCAATACGTGAGTGGTGCAGCCACACGCCATCTGCACCGCTCTCGGGCAATGACGTCAGGACACGCTGCCGGGTGCCGCCTGCGCTGACACTGAAAAAACGGGAAAAAAAGGCAAAATCCGCTCCTAGGACGAGTCTGTCTCTTGACAAGAGGGGTCCTCATAAGGGTTAGGCGCCTACGCTACCGGGCTTTCTTGCCAGAAATCCGACGAGGCCCTGTGGCAAGGGTAGTGAGCCGTAGCAGGCCAATGTCTGCACGGAAAAGCCGATGCGCTGCAATAACGTCACGATCTCCACCGGATCGACTAGCTGAAGCTGATGAACCTCAAAATCACGCCGGTAAAGCTCCCCCAGTTTCCGAAAGGTCGTGATGTGCCGCGTCAGCAGGCTGTTGGCTGGATCCGCTTCTGCTTCCACAAGGACCGCCCAATCGGGGCCTAGGGCAAACGTCCGCTGTGGACTGCGTGAAGGAGCGCGAGCATGTCCGGCCATATCGAAAAGTAACAGTCCTCCTGGGGCAAGCGCAGCATAAATCCGATCAAACGCTTTCGCCCGAACGGCAGTGCTATTTGCCGTGTCGAAGGCGTAGTTGAAAACCTCCCCAATAGCCATCACTGCAACGCATGGAGGGATGTCTGCCGTGGTAAAGGAACCCCTACGGAACGCGGCGTCTGGAACGCGCTTGCGCGCCATTTCGATGAGCGGCTCGGAAAGGTCTATTCCGACGACTTCATAGCCGGCGTCACAAAGCAAGCGTGACGTGATTCCGCTGCCACAGCCAAGATCGACCACGGTTCCGTGGTGAATTCCAGCCCGCTTCAGCTCCTCAATGGCCACGGGCGCAGCGCTCGCGGCCAGATGGCCAAAACCTGCGTCGTGAATATAGGCCAGGTCGTATCGGTAAGCGTGTTGCATGGGTTCCGCTTGGCTATGGCGCCCAACGCCGCCCATCAGCGGGCCACGCGAGCAATATTGATGACATCTTACGAACTCCCCTTTTACGAACTCCCCTTGCGCGGCTCCGGTGCAAGTACTTGTTAGGCGCAGGTCGATCTACTTCGATGTTCCCTTTTTCAGCTTCAACATCGAGAGCACGGCCTCTTCAACCTTGGGCCAGACTACCGACCCAGGAGTGATGACTTCGAAATGTGCCGCGTTTTCTATAACGAAAAAGGTCACATCGTCGCCTGCTTTCTGCGCTTCTGCTTCATAGTCCTGTCCCAGCCGCGGTGGCACGAGTTTGTCCTGCGCGCCGGTGATCAATACCTGCTTGACTCCCGTGGGCAACAGCTTTGACGGCGAAGCCTGTCGATACCTTTCCGGCACTTGAGAGGGTGAGCCTCCGACAAGTTTCGTGATCACCGGATCGCCACAAAGCTGTTCCTGAATTGGAAAGAGACTTTCTAGGTCTGCCAGACCCGCAAGATTGATCACGCTCAAAACGCGCAAGGGATCCTTGGAGAAAAGAGGGCTTCGTTTAGGAAGCCGATGCCGGGCCGCCGCCCAGATACCGAGATGTCCGCCCGCTGAATGCCCGACGACAACCACACGATTTGGATCTACTGGGTCTGATTTTGACAGTACGCGCACGTGATCAATGGCATTGGCCACATCCTCAAATGTCCCTGTCCATCCACCACCCGGGTTATCCGTTTGGCGATACTCTATGTTCCATGTGGCTATCCCGAGGCTTGTCAGAGCCGAGGAAAGGGGCGCCGTGTTCCGGAGGTCAGCAACGAGGTCACCATGCCTGGACTTCCAGCAACCTCCATGAATAACAACGGCGACCGGATGGCGACCTGACGACTGCGGTATCCGTAGCTCGCCAAATTGAAGGGGGTCACCGCCGTAATGGATTCGATGATCGGCGCGTGATGAGGAGAGTTTATTGACCTGTTGAGGACCGAGAAACTGAGCTTCTGCCATCGAATGAATGACCCCCATTGCAATCACCAAAGGCAACAACAATGTTGTTTTTCACAACGCCTTCTCTCCTTTCTTCGCGACTGATGTTTACTGCGCCCAACGCGAAGTTTCAGCCGCGCCTCGCAGCGAACGCTGTCAGGCGTCGGCTGCAAACGCTTGTTAGGGGCTCGGCTGCCGTGGCCGGCCACGACGTTGCTACAGCGCCGTGAGATCACGAGTCCCATGCACAAAGGCGAGGATGAACACGCGATCCACCGTGACCTGATAGATGCGTCGGTAGCTCCCAATGAAGAGCGCGCGAATATCCGATGCCTCGATTTCCGGCACCACCCGCCCACGCTCGGCAAAGATTCGCAGCGACTGGGCTGCGGCCCGAGTTCCTTGCACCAATGCTGCGGCATAGAAGCGAGAATCCCTGCCGATGAACGCCGCGGCCTTTTCCAGATCCTAGATGGCGGTTTCCGTCCACGTTACGGTTCGAGCCACTTGGACATCCTCGCCTCGACTTCCTCTTCTGAGAGCGTACGACCCTCCTCGACGTCTTCGAGCCCGCGCAGAATCTTCTGCCGCACGTAAATGTGATACTGAATGTCCTCCAAGGACGCATCGTCGGGAAGGCGTTCAAGCAGGCGTTGGACTTCCTTCTTGGCAGAAAGCATGTCGGTGTCTCCTGATGCCTGAGTGTTCTTCCTGGACCTCATTTTGTCTATGACAACAAACTATGGAGCCCTTGCAGGCCCCTCACCATTGATTCACGGGCCATTTTGCCTTGATAAGGCGATATTGGCCTGGTTTTCGGGCAATTTTGCCCGAGGCCTGTTAGCAATGGTTTCAGCGGGCTATGACGGAGACCTTATAGGCCTGACGGGACAAGAAGTCAACAACCCAAACTCCTCGACGAAGGCCGCAAGGCGCGCCGTCTCCACCAGTGCTCTATTCACACTGAACGATCCTATAAGGATCGCTTCACCCCCTTGGCCGCCACGTTCACCCCGCTACGCCAGAACCACCTGGCCGGGGTCAAGACATGGCATCAGCGGGGCCTGACTCGGGGACATGGCGAGGTCTACTTGCCTCATGCTTTGAGTCGACAATCCTCCCATGCCGCCGAAGAACGGGGCTGGCCTTGGGACGACCTCGGCGTGTGAGCTGCATCATGCACTGTCTGCGGCACAGCCAGATAAGCTGCTCACACGCCTGCCCGAGCGTCAGAGCTGCCTACTGCCCGCCTCGCAGTCGGGGATCGAGGAGGTCGCGGAGGGCGTCGCCGAACATGTTGAAGCCGAACACCGCGGCGCTCAGGGCCACCCCTGGCCAGATGGCTAACCATGGCGCCTGGTACATGTAGTTCAGCCCCTGCAGGCTCAGCATGCCCCCCCAAGTCGGATGCGGCGGTGGGACGCCGAAGCCGAGGAAGCTCAGCGACGCTTCGACGAGGATGAGATTGCCCAACCCAATGGTGGCCACCACGATGATGATCGCCGCCACGTTGGGCAACATATGAAGCAGCATGATGCGTAGACTACTGCCGCCAAATGCCTGGGCCGCCTCGATGTAGGCATTCTCCTTCACGGAGAGCGCGGCGCCGCGGATGATGCGGGAGTTTTGAATGCCGAAACTCAACCCCAGCACGAGCGTGACGTTGTAGAGGCCGGGGCCCAGCAGCGACATGATGGTCAGCAACAGCAGCAATCCCGGAAAAGCCTCCCAGGCATCGACGAAGCGCTGCACGCCGAGGTCATAGCGCCCCCCGAAGAACGCTGACGTCACGCCGATGAGCGTGGCTAGCAGAATCCCCAAACCGGCCGCCCCCAGCGACACGGTCAGCGACACGCGCGTGCCGTAGATGACGCGGCTCAGTAGATCCCGGCCCAATTGGTCGGTTCCCATCCAATGCGCCGTACTCGAGCCCTGGAAGCGGTGCAGGAGGTTGGTCTGGGCATAGCCGTATGGCGCGATGACGTCGGCGAACAGCGCCACTCCGAGCAGGCCGAAGACGATGCAAGCCCCCAGCAGGCCGAGCGGTTTCTCGCGAATCAGCCGCACCCAGACTTCGAGAAAGCGTGACCGCCCGCGCTTCGCCACCGTTCGCGGTCCGATCCCGCCATCCGCTGCCGCTCTCGCTTGCGTCATCTCCGCCTCCTCAACATCGTTGTGCTCTTTCCCTTCGCCCTAGCCACCTCCCGCAGGAAGAACTCACTAGGGGGGAGCCATGGCACCTCCCCCCATCCCAACCTTCCCCCGTGTTGGGGGGAAGGAGATGTGCAGTCGCCAGATCTCCCCCGGTCAGCGGAGGGAGAGGGGACCGTCGGGTTTAGCGATACCGAATGCGGGGGTCCAGGTACGCATAGCTGAAGTCCACGATCAGATTCAATACCAGCGCGAAGGTGGCCACGATCAGGTTAATGCTCTGCACCACGGGATAATCCCGCCGAATCAGCGCCTCGAAGAAAAAGTGCCCCATCCCGGGCAGTCGGAAAATGGATTCGATGATCACCGACCCCCCAAGATAGAAGTGGATCTGTAGGCCGAGGATGCTGACCACCGGGATCAAGGCATTTTTGATGGCGTGCTTGAAGACGACGCGACGCTCGGGCAACCCCTTGGCCCACGCGGTGCGGATGTAGTCCTGACGCTGCACCTCAAGCATCGATGAGCGCATGACGCGCATCACCGGCCCCGCCCGCGACACGCCGAACACCAAGGCAGGGAAGATCATGATCTTGAGATTCTCCACGGGATCGACGGTTAATGGCACATAAGTCCACAGCGGTGTCCAGCGAAAATAGATGGCCGGCAACACCACCACCAGGATGGCGAGCCAGAAGTAGGGCATGGCCAGCGCCATGATGGCTACCACCCTCCCGCCGTAATCGAGCCAGCTCTCTTGCCGCACGGCGGACAACACCCCGACGCCAACGCCGAGGGCGACCGAGACGACGATGGTCAGCAGCGCCAGCTCAAGCGTCACCGGAAAACGCCGGGCGAATTCCACCAGGATGCTCTCCTTGGTCCAGAGCGAGTGTCCCAAGTCTCCCCGCAAGAGGCCACCTATCCATTCGAGATATTGCAGGTGCATCGGCCGATCGAGACCCAGCTCCTGCCGCAACGCTTCCACGGTGTCGGCATAGGCATAGCCTTCCAGCATCTGCAGGACCACATCCCCCGGGATCAGGCGCATCATGAGAAAGACGATAACCGTGACCAGGAACAAGGTAGGCACCATCAACACCAGGCGTTTGAGGAGGTATTCACGCATAGGAGGCCCCTCAGGCATAGTGCTGAGGCCTGAGTGCCGAGGCCTGGGGCATCTTTTCCCTCAGCACTCATCGCTCAGCACTCAGCACTATTTATCCAGCCATGCCGCGATCACCCGGTGGACCATGGTATGGCCGATTTTGGGTGCGAAGCCTTTCAGATATGGTTGATAGACATGATAGGACAGCCCGATGGGGATATACACGTAGTACGCCTTGTCGGCTACGTAGCGCTGGATGTCGTAGACGATGCGTTTGCGCTTTTCAGGGTCGAGCTCGCGCCGTTGTGCCAGGAGCATTTCGTTGAGGGTGGGGTCGTTGACATGGCCGCGGTTGTTCGGTTGGCCAGGATAGAAGACGCCGTACAGAAAGTCATCCACCTCCAGGAACGGCGTGATAGGTCCCATGGCCAGCTTGTCGAACTTCCCCAAATAGGTGGTGGAAATGTAATCGCCGTACTCTTGTGGCTTGAGCTCGACCCTGATGCCGACTTTGCTGAGCTCATCCACCGCCAGCTCATAGCGCGAGGGCCAGGGCGTCGTATACCCCGGATGATGATAGAGCGGGGTGGCGAAGCCATTGGGATAGCCGGCCTCGGCCAACAGACGCTTGGCCTCCTCGCGGTCGAAGCCCATCAGATACTTCGCCTGGGCCGGGTCCATGTCCTTGGGGTCCAGCCGCCACTCCGGCAGCGCGCACGGCACTGGCCCGGTGACGATACAGCCCTCACCGAAATCGAGCGCCTCCAACCAGGCCTGCCGATTGATCGCCAGGGAAAGCGCGCGCCGCACGCGGATATCGTTGAAGGGGGGCTGATCCGTCCGCATGTAGAACATGCCCCAGTTGAGGCTCTGGTACTTGAGGAACTTCAACTCGGGGTTGGTGCGCTGCAGCGGCACCGCCTCCTCCCCCGCCAAGAGCCCGGTGGTATGCACGAACTCCACGCGCCCAGCCCGCAGCAGGGACACGCGCGCGGCAGCCTCCGGCGTCACCTGCCATTCGATGCCATCAAGATAGGGTAAGCCCTTGATGTAGTAGTCGGGATTGCGCTTGAAGACCAGTTTCACCCCGCGCTCATAGCGCTCCAAGATGAAGGGACCGGTGCCGATGGCGGCCTCCGCCTTGTTGAAGTCGCCATACTGGTCCTCTGCCTCTTTGGGGAGGATCATGTTGTGGGAGGGGCTGGCGAGTTGGGCCAACAGTGGCGCGAAGGGGTGCTTGGTGACGATCTTCACGGTGTAATCGTCGACCACTTCGACGCGGTCGACATCGTCGAAGCGTGCCCGGAAGCCGGATTTGCTGGCGAAGCGCTCCAGGGAATATTTCACGTCCTGTGCCTTCAGTTCGCGTCCGTTCACCGGCGGCTTATTGTGAAACTTGACCCCCTTGCGCAGGTAGAACACGACGGTGCGGTCGTCCTGATACTCCCAGCGCTCCGCCAGGTCGGGGAGGATGGTGAGGTCGTAGGGGCTTTTCTGCTCATGGCCATAGGGAAAGCGCACCAGACCGTTATAGATCAGACTGCCGATGTTTTGCGGCATGAAGGAGATGCTCAGGTGCGGGTCCAGATTGGGGGGCTCCCGCTCCGCCAGGCGTAGGACCCCGCCATATTTCGGCTGCTCCGCCGAGGGTGATCCTTGGGCGAGGGCCGTCGATTGGGAGCCGACCAAGGGGGACATGAGCAAGCCCACCACAGCGGCGACGATGCAGAGGATACGAGAGATGCCATGGGGATCGCGTGTGCGCGTCATGTATCGCCTCCTGAACAACAGTGCGCAGCGATGAGGACTGAGGACTGAGTGTTGTCTGCGTCTTGTTTGCCCTCAGTCCTCAGTCCTGTCCTATCTGTCCAGCCACGCGGTGATCAGCCGATGCACCATCGTAAAGCCGATCTTCGGGGCGGAGCCCTTGAAGTGCGGCTGATGGGTGTAGTAGAACAGCCCGTGCGGAATGTAGACGTAGTACGCTTTGTCGGCCAGGTAGTGTTGGATGTCATGGACGAGGCGCTTGCGCTTCTCGGGATCGAGCTCGCGCCGTTGGGCCACCAGCATGCTGTTCAGCTCGGGATCGTCGATGTGGCCACGGTTATTCGGTTGGCCAGGATGGAAGGCACCGTACAGCCAGTCGTCCACCTCGAGGAAGGGGGTGATGCCGCCCATGGCCATGCCGTCGAATTTCCCCAGATAAGTGGTCGAGATGTAATCGCCGTATTCCTGCGGCTTCATCTCCACCCGGATGCCGACTTTGCTGAGCTCATCCACCGCCAACTCATAGCGCGACGGCCAGGGAGCGAGATAGCCGGGGTAATGATATAGAGGCGTCGTGAAGCCCTTAGGATAGCCAGCCTCAGCCAGGAGGCGTTTGGACTCCTCACGGTCGAAGCCGATGAGATATTTGGCCTTGGCGGGGTCCATGTCCTTGGCTTCCAGCTTCCACGCCGTCAGCGCGCAAGGGATGGGGCCGGTATCGATACAGCCCTCGCCGAACTCCAACGCCTCCAACCAGGCTTGCCGGTTCAGCGCCAGGGAGATGGCCCGCCGCACCCGTACGTCGTTGAAGGGCGGCTGGTCGGTGCGCATGTAAATCATACCCTGGCTGATGCTCAAATACTTGGTCACCTGCAGCTCAGGGTTGGTGCGCTGCAGCGGGATGGCCTCTTCGCCCGCTAAGAAGCCGTGCACGTGCAGAAAATCCACCTTGCCGGCGCGCAGCAAGGACAGACGCGCGGCCGCATCCGGGGTAATTTGCCACTCGATGCCGTCGAGGTACGGCTGGCCTGTGATGAAGAAGTCGGGGTTTTTCTTGAAGACGAGCTTCACGCCGCGTTCATAGTGCTCCAGCATAAAGGGTCCGGTGCCGATGGCGGCCTCCGCTTTGTTGAAGTCACCGAATTGCGCTTCCGCCTCCTTGGGGAGGATGACGTGATACGACGGACTGGCGAGGTGCATCAGCAACGGGGCGAAGGGGTGTTTGGTGACAATCTTCACGGTGTAATCGTCGACGACCTCGATGCGGTCGATGTCATCGAAGCGCGAGCGAAAACCGGATTTGGCGGCGAAGCGTTCCATGGAGTATTTGACGTCATGGGCCTTCACCTCGCGCCCATTCACCGGCGGCTTGTTGTGGAACTTCACCCCCTTGCGCAAATAAAACACCAGCGTCTTGTCATCGGTATACTCCCAGCGCTCGGCCAGATCTGGCTTGAGGGTGAGATCGGTGGGGCTCTGTTGCTCATGAGCGTAGGTCAGGCGCACCAGGCCGTTGTAGACCAGGCTGGCGGCGTTTTGGGTCAGAAAGGACACGCTCAAGTGTGGGTCGAGATTCGGCGGCTCGCGTTCGGCCATGCGGACGACGCCCCCCGGTTTGGGCTTGTCCGCGCCGGCAGAACCTTGGGCCAGCACCGACGACGCCCCGACCACGAAGGCAAGTGTCACCAGGCCGATCACGGTGGCTCGGCACCGCATAACGGTGGGAATACTCATAGAGTGACGAGGTCCCGACATCGTTCACCTCCTGCGCTGTAGATCATCGAAGATGCGCAGCCTATCAGAACCCGGGGTCGATGGCCGTAAGCCGGACACCCCCCGAGGATGATGGATGGATCAACCGGTGCAGAGAGAAATTTAGCGGGTGAGTAGCTGTGGCCTCAGCAGGTATCGTGGGTAGGTCATGTCGGCGTGGTGTGGGATGGAGTGCATGGGAAGCTCCTCCTCGTGGACGCTAACTGCCTACGCCAAACCACTGACAGCTGGGAGAGCTGTCGGGGTAGATGCTGAATAGATGCGGGTCAAGTACGCACGTCATGCGAGCCCGCGATAGCGAGAGATGACGATGTAGCCAAGTGCAGAAGCGACCAAGGTCTCCATCCTAGTCATGGCGCTATACCTTGTCAATAAAATTCGTGAGATGGGCAGCGAGAGAGACGGCTTACCCCCCGGCTATCTGGCTGAGTATGTCTGCTGGGGAAGGGGCGACCTCACTTCCACTGACTCGGGACCTCTGGGATCTCTGTCCTTTCCGAATCAGGAGGCAGCACATCCAAGCATAAATTGCAGTATGCTTGGCGTCTGATGGGGACAGTGCGGTGTATGGTGGCCGGGCAACAATTGACGCGAGTGCACGCTAGGGGTAGCATGTCTTTGATTATCCGCGATCTGATCGACGGACGAGGATGGATTATGCTTGCGTAAGCGACGTCGATCGAGGGGAGGAGGTGTCCTATCTCTGGTGGTGCAAATTAGGGTGCGACTGCATCTATTGACGGTGAGGTGAGGCGTAGTGTGGTGTCGTGGGAGACGGACGTATGCCGCTGCTAGATGTGTGAGCATGCCACTACACCCACCTGCTCGGCGCTCATCGTGCCATGGATATCGCCGCTTGTCCTGCAAATGCGGGCTCGCGATCGACGTGGATAGGCTTCAAGGTGCCGTCAAGGGCAACCTCCCACCCTCAGGATCCGTATACCCGATCGCCGACGGAAGTGCCGATGCAAACCTCTAGGAACACAAAGTGGCCGCTCAAGTCGAGTAGCGCGATCCGACGCTTGCCGTTCTGGTGCACGGCGCTTGTCTGTCATACCAACGGCGATTGTCCACGCCCGCCCTTGGCCGGCTGATAGTACGGATTGGTACCGCTGGCATGGTCGGTTTGATCGACGACCCGGCTGATGCCAGGGACCTCTTCCGTGATGAGCGCCTCAATCCCCTGCTTCAGCGTCACATCCGCCATGCCGCAACCCTGGCAGCCGCCGCCGAGGGCGACGTAAGCGACGTCATCTTTGACGTCGAGGAGGACGACGTATCCCCCATGCTCCGCCACGGCTGGATTGATATGGTCATCGAGTAACTTCTGAATAGCGATGGCTTTGGGGTCAGTCCAGCCGGAATTCGGGTTTTCGATCTTGAACCCGCTCTGGACGGAGTCTTCCAGGAAGTCTAAAGTGGCGCCCTGCAGGTTGGGTGCGCTCTCGGCGTCGATGAACACTTGAAAGCTGCCAGCATCGACCACGACATCATCTTCCGCTTTCTCATCCTGGCGCGTGAAGCCAAGCTTATATTGAAAGCCGCCAGGCCGACGCCCGGTAATCTCCAGGCGTATGGCGAGCCCTCGGCGCTCCTCATCGGCCAAGAGATTGTTGATGTATGTTCGCGCGGCTTCCGTAATCGTGATCATGGATCTCTCCTCTACGAAGTTGTGTCAGTGCTATCATCAGGGCTGCACCAAACGAAGTGGGTCAACCCTCGATGTCACCGAGCTCTGGCCCTCCTCCTGTCCATGCGAGGCCTGGGCAGGGGTGATCACGAAGCTCAGCTGTCGATGTGCCTCACGAAGCGCCACTTCGACACTGTGAGGCGTTTCGTCACGGGCGAAGATGAAACCGAGGTAACGCGACCCTTCTGGGAGGGGGACGACCTCTCGTCCAACGGGGATGGTGATTCTGACGTCCTCGATGCCAGGCACCCTGCGCGCCCCCTCCTGGCCAGACACCTCCCGCAGGATGCCAGCCTGGGGGATGGGGATCATCATCACCCCCGAGGCCACTCGCTCACGCTCCAGGCATGTCACATCCAATCCCAGAGCATGGCGCAGCAACACTTCCTCGAGGGAGATCCCGTCCGCAAAGCGCAATGCATACGAACAGAGGCCGCCGATGGAGCGCGGGGCGATCTCCAGCAGCCATGGTCCATGCTCGTTGACCCGCAGCTCGGCGTGAATGGGGCCATGCCGCAGGCCAAGAGCCGCGGTTACCGCGGAGACACTGGCGACGATGGCCTCTTGCATCGGCCGGGGGAAGCGCGATGGGGTGACGTAGATGGTCTCCTCGAAGAACGGTCCGTCGAGGGGATCGGGTTTATCGAAGATGGTCAGCACTCTGAGCCTGCCATCGGTGAGGAGGCCTTCCAATGCCACCTCGGGGCCAGGGATGAAGGTTTCGACGAGGATCTCACGCGCCGCAGCCCCCCGTGAGGCAAGGATCTCCCGCTGCCGCAGGATGGCGATCAGCCGGTGGAAGGCCGCCACGAATTGCGCCGGCTCGTCGGCGCGGATGACGCCGCGGCTGGCGGACAAGGAGAGTGGCTTGACGACGCAGGGATAGCTGACCTGGCGCGCCATATCCGCCGGATCGCGGTCGATGGCGAAGCGCCAGAAGCGCGGGCCGGGAATGCCCGCCGCCGCAAGACATTGCCGCATGCGATATTTGTTGCGGGCGTCCTCCACCGCAGCGACAGGATTGTGTGGCAATCCCAACGCCGCCGAGGCCATCGCCGCTAGGATCGTGCCATCGTCGTCGGCCGCCACCACCGCATCGATGCGATGGGTTTGTGCGTACTCGACGATAGTCCGTGTAGCCTCCTCCGGGGCGAAGAAGTCAAGCGTCAGATGGCCGGCGGGATTGGCTGCGGCCAAGGCCTGTGGGCGCTCGGAGCCCACCACCACGGACACACCGAGGCGGCGAGCGGCGTTGAGAAAGGCCGTGGCGCGATAGGTCTGCGTGGTCATCAGGAGCAACAGGCGACGCATGCGTGCCTCATCCTCTTACCCTTTGAGTCCTCGGTTGTTCTGGTGTCACGGTGGGTTATTGTCGGGACAAATGGCGTGGCGCGTCAAGAGGTTTCTGCAATGCCTTGGCCGGAGGGCACCCATTCGTCTCGCTGCCAGGGCACATGTCATGGCCTGACCACGACACGACGGTTTGCCTCTCCACACGCGTTGACCTATTCCCCCTCTCCCTCCGGGAGAGGGCGGGGTGAGGGCATACTAGAGCCAGGAACAAGCACTGACGGTCCTCACTTGCCAGACGTTGATCTGAAAATCGCTATAGACTGGGTGCCGACTCCAAATGAACCACAGGACATTGGCATACGGTGATGGACCGTCACCCCTGTTCCCTTCCCCCGGCGTGGCTCACTAGGGGAGGTAAAGTGCCCCTCCCCCTTGACGGGGGAGGGTGCGGGTGGGGGTGAGAGCAGCGCTTCTTCCGCGCTGTACCAATCTTCCCTGGTCTGATTCAGAACACAGAGAGAAAGGGGGAAGGGGGCGCCATGTCCGGAGGCGCGCCCCTCACCCTTTCATCATTCGGTGTGAACACATCTAGCGGATCAAGACCTTAAACTCGACACGTCGATTCAGGGCCCTCCCTTCCTCCGTGCGGTTATCCGCGATCGGTCGCGCTTCCCCGTAGCTCAGCGTCGTCATCCGCGCCGGTTCGATCCGGTGCCGTAATACGAGATAGCCCTTGACAGCCTCAGCCCGCCGTTTGCCGAGGCCGAGGTTGTACAGCTCTGTCCCAATCGAGTCGGTATGGCCTTCGATCTCCACGCTCAAATTGGGGTTCTCTATGAGCTTCTCGGCAGCCTCGTCCAACACGCGGCGTCCGAGGGGCGTGAGACTTGATTTATCGAACTCAAAGTGGACGGGCTGCAGCACGATCCGCTCCACACGGCGTTCGGGCGGCGCCACTGGAGGGGGCGGCGGCGGTGGTGGGGGCGGTGGCGGTGGCGGTGGGGCGGCGACCGGTCGGGCGAATGAGTAGCTCAACCCGGCGATGATGCGATAGTCCAGGTCATTGCCGCGCCGATCTGGAATCGGATCGTGCAGGTCGACCTGCCAGGCAGCATGCACGGCGAGACCGCTGGGCAGGCCGTAGATGGCCCCGGCGAGGGCGTTCACCCGGTGGTCCTCACGGGACCCCCAGGGATGTCGTGCGCTGGTATCACCCTCCCCCTTGAAAATCAGGTTGAGCTGAGAAGTTGGCTGGAAATTGAAGGCGAGTGCGTAACTGAGGCGCTCGCCGTCCGACAAGCCAGGTACATCGATGTTAAAAGGCGAGCCGATGACCATGAAGTTGTCGACATTGCTCCCGTCGGTGCGGCTATAGCCCAATCGCCAGTGAATCCCGACCGGGCCGACCTGACCTCCGGTGAGCAGGTTGATGCCGTAGACGGTATCCTGGTCGCGGTAGGGATAGCTGAGTCCCCGTTCCGTGCCGTGAGTTTGAATGTCGACAAACGGCTCCAAGGCGAGGCCGGCAAAGCCGAGGGTGCGCATGCTTGGGAAACCCAAAGCCGCCGGCCGGTACTTCAGCCCGACCCGGATTTTGCCGAAGCCCGTCTCGTGCTCGTCGGCCGAACTTATGTCCGCGCCTATGAACTGCTTGACCTCAGCATCTGTGTGCGCGCCACGGATGGCAATCCCCAGCTCCAGGTTATTCAGGATGCCATACGCCCCACTCAGGATAGCGCTGTAGCGATCCAAACGCAGCCGCGTGAAATCATCGTCGGCACTGATATCAGCGGTGAAGACTTTCTCAAACGTCGGGAACAGCCCAATAGCGAAGTTTCCCTGGCTCAGTGACTCGGCGGTGGGCAGATCGAAAAACCCAGTGGTCCCTAACAAGCTGGGGTGAGGACGCGTCGCACTAGTCGGTTCCGCCCCAGCCCATCGAGACTCCCGTGTTGGTGCCCCCATCGCTTGGCCCCGTTGGGCCAGTAGGTCATCACCCCAGACCACCCCGACACCGACCAGCACGATGACCACCCCGAAGAGGAAGGGCATACATCTCCGTGTTCTGCGATGCATTGGCTTGGCTCCTTTCCGGTTGCCTGACTCTCCTCAAGACGCGAACTGGCACCTTCCCGTGTGTAAACCCTGTCGCTGCCTATGGGGATGGCTACCCCTACACCTCCTTTCCTCCTCATCGCACCTGCACCGACAGCCTCCCCCACGGCCTGCCGCTCCTTCGAGGTGAGGTCTGGATGACAGGCCTATCGCGCTCGACATCCCCAGACGCGCTTGGGGGTCTCCTCACAGACACAGACTTTTGGTGACGAGGAAACCCAGAGGGCAAGTTTTGTACCGCTTCGAATGAGTCTATGTCCCCTCTCTGCGGGAGAGGGCGGGATAGAGCCAGAAACAGGCACTGACGGGCCTCACCTGCCAAACGTTGATCTGAAAACCGCTCCAGGTCTCTGCCCGTTACCATGACCTTGCAGGCTACGGGAGCGATGGCGATCGGGCGACGGTCCGGGGGAATTTCTCATTATGAGAGGAGTCGCTGACGTGACCCTCTCAATGTGAGCTATTGAGAGAGCCACGTGATGGGGTCATCCGAGGTGGCCGACCGCGTGGGTTTGACCAAAACCTAGGCGTCGGGAAAGAACCCGGAGCCGAGGGGATGTCGAGGCCACCAGGCGATAGAGCTCCGCGGCACCCTGGTGGAACTTCGGCGTCAACCTGGCATCGGCGAACGTGCGGGCGATCTCTTCCATCTCCCCCACCCAGCGGTAGGCCTTGGTGGTCATCGCCGGGACTTGCCGCTCCATGAGGCGATAGCGATCGCCTTGACTCATTCTGCATGCTCTGCCACAGGGGGCTGACAGGGGGAGGGTAACTCTTGCCGGTTTGTCTTAGCGCAATATCGATCTTCCTAATGATGACACCCTCGCGCCGGGATGTCCCACACCGCTTCCACGACACCGCGGCGCACAGCGATGTACGAATCCCAGCGGTTCACCAGGATGTCCTGTTGGCCGCTGTGGAGAAAGAACCGATCGCCCACTTTGAGCGCCGTGGTGCCATCGCTGCGCAGCACGATGTGATCCGCATGCAGGGCCTCGACGGTGACGCCAGGCATGCCCTCGACTTCCGGCAACACCCCACCAGGCCCCGCCAGCCCCCGCACCCCCACATCGCCGATGGCGACGCCCGGCCGCGGCGTGCTGATGATCGTGCCCATGACCTTGGCGGCGATCTGGAATTCGCGCATATAGCTATAGGAGTGCGACATCAAGGCATAGGTGCCGCCCTCGACCTCGGTGACGCCGGGAATGTCTTTGGCGACATCGTAGGTCCAGGACTCACCGGTGGAGACGATCTCGACCGGGATGCCCGCGGCTTCGATGGCGTCCTTGACATCCAGGCACATCTGAATATAACGCCGACCTTCGACCAGACGCGTCTCCTTATTGGGCCGCCCTGGAATGGTCTGATGGCTCATCACCCCCTTGAAGGCGATGCCCGGGAGGGTGCTGGCCAGTTTGGCCAGGTCGACGCCCTGTGAGATCTGCCTGACGCCGGCACGATGCATCGACGTATCCACTTCGATCACCACACCGATGCTGACGCCATGGGCCTGCGCCACCTCCGATAACTCCTGGAGGTTACGTGGATCATCGATAGCGACCTTGATGTCGGCATGCTTGGCCAGGGCACACAGGCGTTCGATTTTATCGCGCGCGACGACTTGATTAGCGATGAAGATGTCGGTGATACCGCCTTCCACCATGACCTCGGCCTCAGCGACTTTCGCCGCGCACACGCCGCCGACGGTGCCCCCGGCGCGGATCTGCATATGCGCCAGGATGGGGCTTTTGAGATTTTTAATATGGGCCCGCATCTTACAGGCACTGTCGCGATAGGTCTCGGCGATCAGGCGATAATTGTGTTCGAGCGCGTCCAGATCGATCAGCAAGCAGGGGGTCTCGAGCTCTTCGATGGGCGTACCAGGCAACGGCCGATAGATATCCATGGCGGTTCTCCCCGAAAAGATAGTGCTGAGTGCTGAGTGATACGAGAGAAGGGTACTCAGTCCTCAGCACTCAGCACTCAACACTATCATCTAGCGGTATGTCCCCCGCGCCGCGACGTCCCACACCACCTCCAGCTTGCCATGGCGCACGGCATGGATGTAATCGTACAGATTGACGCAGGTGCCGATGTCCCAGGGGGTGAGCCAGAGCTTATCGCCCAAAGCTACTCTGGTCTGCGCCTCTTCCGCGAGGCGCAGACGGCCGTGCTCGGCGCTCAGCGAGACCACAGAGGCGCCGGCGATGTCCTCCGCCACGGGCAGCCCGGTATCGCTGCCGATCGCCTTCTGACCGGCATCGACGATAGCGGTGCCGGGTTCGGGGCGACTGGTGACGGTGGCCATAACCCGGGCGGCCGGCTTGAATTGCGGGCGCGATGCGACGTGGCGGTAATCCATAAGGGCATAGGTGCCCGCCCGCACCTCCGTCACCCCGGCCATTGCCCCGGCGATCTCGTAATTATATGTGCCGCCGGCACTGACCATCGGCACCATGATCCCGGCCTGTTCAAGCATAGCCCTGGTGTCCAATACCCGTTGGATCCACGGCCTGGACTCGCCTGAGAGCTGGCCGGGATCTTCCGTGGGCGTTGGGCCGTCGCGCGTCATCAGCCCGGCAAACGCCAGGTGCGGCGCTCGGCTGACCACCTTGGCCAGGTCGACAGCCGGCTGTCCCGGCTCGACGCCGCAGCCGTTGCCGCGTGTACACACGTCCACCGCGACATGCAGCCTGACGCCATGCATCCCGGCCGCCGCGGATAAATCCTCGATGTTTTGGGGCTGATCGACGGCCACGGTGATTTTGGTATGGTGTGCCAGGGCGCACAGACGGGCGATCTTCTGCGGTGTGACGATTTCATTGACCACGAAGATGTCGGTGAAACCGTATTTGGCGAACACCTCAGCCTGGCTGACGGTGCCGACGCCGATGCCCCCCACCGTGCCCCCAGCGGCCAGTTGCTTGTGCGCAATGGCGGGGCACAGGTGCGCCTCTACATAAGGCCGCACTCTGGCGTCGCATTGTCGAAAGAATGCGTGCAGGGTGTCGATATTCCGCTCTAACGTGGCGAGGTCCACCACTAGGGCCGGCGTATCGAGCTGCTCAACCGGCGTGCCAACAGGTTTGAAGATGGGACGCTCCATGCGTGCCTCCCGACGTGAATGATCAGTTCACACAGCAGCACTCAAGGTGAGTATAGCGCCTGGAGAGTATCTTGTACACCAACGACGCGCACCGTCGACCGGCTCAATCCGCCATCACCAGCGGGGACGGTTGCCCCCACCTGCCCTGGAACACAAAGGACTCGATCGGTTTTCGTACCCGCGGCGCTAATTCGCGTTGCCGAAGATCCTCAGGCAAGCTGTCTGGATCGCCCGGGTACCCAAGCACGATGCCCGCCACAGGCTCAAAGCCCTCCGGAATGCCATAGAGTTCGCGGACCTTGTCTGGATAAATGCCGGCCATTTGATGCACGAAGAGCCCCAAGGCTGTCGCCTGCACGATCAGGTTGGCGACCGCCAGACCGACATCATGGAAGGCGTGACGATTGGGTTGACCGTTGGCATCGAACGTCAGTTTGGCGACTGAGACCATCAGGACTGGCGCGCGCGACGCCCACTGCTGATTATTCTCACGGAGGCAACTCAGGAGGCGAGCGTATTCCGCCTCATCCTCTTTACGCGCGACGATGAAGTACCAGGGCTGCTGATTGGCAGTGGAAGCCCCCCAACGGGCCGCCTCCCAAAGGCTCAGCAGCTTGTCGGCTTCGACCGGGCGCTCGGCAAAGGCGCGTGGACTCCAACGTCGCTGCAGCAACGGTTCAATGGGATAGGCTATATCAGCCGGTTTTTCCATCCTACAGGATCCTTTCAACGGTGAACGTGTTCGGGTCAGCATCTAGCCATCGAAGAACCGCACATGCTCTTCCTGCTTTGTGTGGCTCTCACTTCTTCTCTCCGCTCACCCTCATAAGCGCCACGTTAAGCTGTGAGGAGCACCAATAGTTCCCTCTGCCCCTGAGAGAGGGTCAGGGTGAGGGTGGTTCCAAATGTCCCTCACAGGTTGGGCTTTCCTCACCCCCACCCTCGCCTGGCGGGAGAGGGGAAATAGCCGCGGCGTCAGTATCGTGTCTGAAAAGACCCCTAGCCTTGTCGGTGGAGAGAGGGGAAGCTCTCACTCGCCGGTTCGGTGGCGGCGAGGCGGGTTAACAGGCCGCGCTTCCGCCGCCCAGGGCCGGGATGAAATGCACCTCGCTGTCCTCGCTCACGCGCTCCGTGAGCCCCAGGACCGAGAACTCGCCGTCGACGGCGACGGCGATGTGGGGTTGCAGTTCATCGTCCTCCACCAAGGCCGCGGCCATGCCGGGATACAAGGCGTCCAGTTGCTGGACGATCTGCCGCACGGTGCCGGCGTCGATGGTCACCTGGGTGACGCCACCGCTGAGGGATTGCAGCGGCGGCGGAATGTAGACGATGGCCACGGCTCAGCTCCCCCGCTTGGCCATGAGCGCCGCGACGACTTTGCCGGGGCTCATCGGCAACTGCCGGAGGCGCACGCCGACCGCCCGATAGATCGCGTTGGCGATCGCCGCCATCGGCGGCACGATGGATACCTCACCGACGCCCCGCAATCCGAAGGGGTGCCCCGGGTTTTCGACTTCGACGATGACGGTGTCGATCATCGGCAAATCCAGGCTCGTCGGCATGCGGTAGTCCAAGAAGCTGGAGTTGACCATCTGACCGTCCGGGTTGTAGACATACTCTTCGTTCAACGCCCAACCGATCCCCTGCACAACGCCGCCCTGGATCTGCCCTTCTACGTAACTCGGGTGGATGGCTTTGCCGGCGTCCTGGAGGGCGGTGTAGCGTAGAATCTGGGTTTTACCGGTCTCGGGATCGACCTCGACGTCGACGATGTGGACGGCGAAGCCTGGGCCCGCGCCCCGAGGGGCAACGTTGGCACGTCCCACGATGGGGCCGCCGGTGCCGTTCAAGCGCGCGGCAAGCTGCTTGAACGTCAGCCGCAGCTCGGGATTCTTGGTATAGGTCAACACGCCCTGGGTATAATCGACATCCGGAGGGTCCACCTCCCAGATCTTCGCCGCGCGCTCGATCATTTGTCGTTTGACGTCCTCGGCTGCCAGGTAACAGGCCCAGCCCGTCTTGAACGTGGCGCTACTGCCGCCAGTGGTGGACGTAAACCCCACCGCATCCGTGTCCCCCACCGTCGGCTTCACCTCATCATAGGCGATACCCAGGACCTCCGCCACGTGCATGGCGGCGGCGGCGCGGCTGCCACCGATGTCCACCGATCCCTCGACGAGGCTCACCGTGCCGTCGGCATTGACGCTGATGCTGGCACTGGCGGGACCGGTGTTATTGTGCCAATAGCCGCTGGCCACGCCGCGACCGCGGTTCGGGCCCTCCAGGGGTGCACTGTAGTGCGGGTGCGCTTTGGCCGCCTGCAGGGTCTCGAGATAGCCGATGCGCGGCAGCCGCATGCCTGTCACCCGCCGCGTCCCTTCTTTGGCGCCGTTGAGCAGGCGGAAGTCGAGGGGATCCATGCCGAGCTTTTCACACAGTTCGTCGATCAATGATTCGGCGGCAAAGGCGGCGGCTGGCGCACCAGGGGCCCGATAGGCCGCGGATTTCGGCTTGTTGACGACGACGTCGTAGCCCTCCACCCGCGCATTGGGGATGTCATACGGGGCAAACATACACTGCGAGCCCGGGTTGACAGGTGAACCCGGAAATGCCCCGGCCTCGTAGATCAGCGTCGCGTCTGCCGCGGTGATCCGGCCGTCCTTCTTGGCCCCGATCTTGGCCCGGATGTACGTGCCCGATGTCGGACCCGTCCCCTGAAACACCTCTGTGCGCGTCATGGCGAGTTTAACGGGGCGCCCAGTTTTTTTGGACAGGAGGGCGGCCACCGGTTCGAGGTAGATCAAGGTCTTGGCCCCGAAGCCGCCGCCGATCTCCATGGGGATCACCTTCACCCTCGACACCGGGATGCCCAGCGTCCGCGCCGTTTGCTCCCGGACGGCGAAATGGCCCTGACTGCTGCACCAGATGGTGAGCTGCCCATCGCTGCCCCAGAACGCCGTGGCGCTATGGGGTTCGATGTAGCCTTGGTGGACGGAAGCTGTGCGATACTCGCGCTCGACGATGACATCCGCTTCGCGGAAGCCCTGCTCGACATCGCCGACCTCGAACACGAAATGATTGGCGACGTTGCTGCCCTGACCGGGGTCGTCGTCGTCGCGCAGGCCGCCCGGCCGAATATTCGGGTTCGCCAGCGGCATGAGCCGTTCATGCAGGATGGGGGCATCCTCGCGCATGGCGTCGTGTGCCGTGAGGACCGCCGGTAAAACCTCGTAATCGACATCGATGAGGGCCAGGGCTTCCTCAGCGATGTGCGGGCTGGTCGCCGCCACCGCCGCCACCGCGTGCCCCTTGTACAGCACTTTGTCTCTGGCCAGGCAGTTATTGCTCATGAAACGGGGGTTGATCATCGCACCTTCGCCCAAGTCGGTCACTTTGCCCGAGGGCAGAGGCAGCTCCGCTGCGGTCACCACCGCCTTGACGCCCGGCAGGGCCAAGGCGCGGCTGGCGTCGATGCCCTTGATGCGGGCGTGCGCGTGGGGGCTCCGCAGGATCTTGCCATACAGCAGGCGGGGCAATCGAATGTCGGCGCCGTACTGCGCCCGACCGATGACCTTGTCCGTCCCATCGGGGCGGATGGGCCGCGTACCGATCACGGCGTATTCTTTTTCCTTCGGGGAGACCTCTGGCGTGGCAATGGCTGGCGTGGCTTGCGATGCACTCATAAGCATGTCACCTCCATCCAGGTAGTTGTCGCTGAACCGAGTCGATGTGCGCCCCTCACGCCACGCGGGCAACCCAGCAGGGGAGCAATAGGCCCATTCTATCACGGCATGCTTGCCTGAGAAAAGCCTTC